>ERZ777305.73-NODE-73-length-151934-cov-16.829739_pt1 | contig 151934 bp, 146 predicted proteins | sample MGYA00374965_ERZ777305 | MGnify/ENA primary metagenome ERZ777305 (study PRJEB29328, sample SAMD00013331) | mouse gut metagenome | study: EMG produced TPA metagenomics assembly of the Metagenome analysis of fecal microbiota from mouse which was promoted...
TGGCAATTTCCGTTTTCAAATCTTCGCTTACAAAGGGCAAAAATGTGCCGTCCGCCAAATATATTCCTTGTGACATATACACCTCGTTTTTTTGTTAAAATAAAATAATTTTAGTATATTGTCGCAAGGGTATGAAAACTGTGAAATAAATTTGAAATTATTTTTCTTTTGAAAAATAGCTATAAATTTTTATATCTTTTCCTTGACAGGCTATAATTTTTTATATATAAATAATTTGTACGGAGGAAATGATGAAACGCAAAGCAATTCTCCAAAAATTGGCTAAGGCGGGTTTTACATTTCGAGAGGGGGCAAACCATACCCACATACTCAAAAATGAAAACTACATCAGTGCAATAAGCAGACAAACAGAAATCAGTGAAAAAATCGTAAGAAAAATTGAAAAGCAAACAGGAGTTCAATTACTAGGCTAAGAAAAGGGGAATTTCCCCTTTTCACCTAAAAGGATACTATTATGAGCAGTTATTTTGCAGTTATTACAAAATCAAAAGACGGTTATTTTATTGCGGAGTTTCCGGATTTGCCGGAAGCTTTTACCCAGGGAAAAGACCTAGAAGAATGTGTTTTTATGGCTCAAGATGTGTTAAATACTTCTCTTGAAGCGTATACTTTGGAAAGACGTCCAATTCCAACCCCCTCAAGTATAGCTGAAATAAAGGAAAAAGCAAAAAAATTATTGGAAGAAGATGCTGAATATACTGATTTAAGTTTTGAGCCATTATTTCAATATTTCAAAGCTCCTGAAATGAGCCAAAAACCTGTTAAGGTTATGGTAAGCTTTCCAAAATCAGCATTGGAACGTATTGACCAAAAAGCAGAACAGCTGGGGCTTACCCGCTCAAATTTTTTAACAAAAGCCGGACTTGCCTATGAATAAAAATAATTCATAATAATATGTTATAAAAAAGGACGGGCTATCCCGTCCTTTTTTATGCTGTTATTATTTATTGATATATTTTCGTATATCCGTGTCCAAGGTTTCCAGTTCTTTCATTATATGGAATAAAAAGAGCTGTCCGCCTGCGCGTTCTTCGTTGCCAAGCTCCCAAGCCTCATTTTCATAATAGGGCTGATTGTAGGCGTAGTTCAAAAATTTCAGCATGCACATAATATCCTGGGTTCTGTCGCAAAGGTTATTATAACTATTCATAACACCCTCACTAGATTAAACTTAATTGTTCAGGTTGAGAAGCTGGCTTTTTTTGCTTTTTAGCAGGCATGTTGAACCATAAATCGCCGTTTTTGACCTGTTCCCACAGTCCTAAGCGTCTGAAGCGGTTGCGGATGGTGCCGGGGCAGAGTTTGACAAGCCTTGCCGTGTCTTTCAAACTTACGCCTTTACCCAGATAATCAATGGCTTTTTCCATTTTTTGCCAATTATCCTGTTTTTTATTGTCTTCTGCTTTTTGGATTTTTCTGCCCTCGGTCAAGCCCTGCAAGTAGGATTTTTGGGTTTCAATCTGCACGGCAGGCAGGCTTTGCCCGTATTCCATGCCCTGCTGATAGGAGATTTCTTTGGCTGCTTCCATGTCTTTCAAGCCGCTTTCCCTGCCGGAATCAAAGCCTTGTAAAAAGGCTTTATCTGTAATTTGTTGAAACTCACAAAGTCTTTTAGCTTGTAATTCTCTTTCCATGGAGTTAAACGCTTCAATGTATTTTAGTTTCCATTGCAAGGCTTTTTCACCGGTGAAACCCATTACAAGGAGCGAAAATGCATCACGGGTTAGTGTGTACGTGGGGCGTTTTTCACCTTTTGCGTCAGTGTAGTCAACGCGTCCAAAATTGGACTCGTTAAATTCTTTAGGTAATTGTTGCTTTAATTTTTCAATGTCCCTTATAATATGAAAATGTCGTTTTTCAAAAAGTTCAGCAATTCTTAATGTTGTTGTTATTATTGCTCCCCATTCATTCTGCATTACAAGGTTTTGGGCAACGGCACCAAAATTGGTGCCGTTAGATTGAATAGCGTCTTTTTCGATAAAATTGATAGAATTTTGCTTGTTAATAGTTGAGAGTTGTGTTAAGTTTTCTTTAGACATAAGAGTACCTCCGATGTACTTCTTTGTTTAGGAGTTAACAAGAACTGGTACTTCTTGCTAGCTCCGCTTTTTAATTGTTGTCGTTTCTCCAATTAGGATATTTTTCATCAAGTAAACTAAACAAAAAATCTTTGATTGTTTTTCCTCGATTAGTCGCTAATAATTTTATTTGTCTATGTTCTTGTTCTGACATTTTTATCATTAGCGATTTTTCATATTTTTCTTTATTTTGAACCATTGCACCTCCTTTTTTATTTATTTATATAAATATATAAACAAAGTCAAGAAAAATTAAAATTTTTTTTCACGCTACTTGAGAATGGGAAAAATTTAAGGTAGGTATACAGAAACTTATATTTATAAAAGGTATGTTATTATGAGCGAAAAGAAAATTAAAACATTAATTGGCAGTCTCAAATGTCCAAAATGTAAAAAATTTATTCCTGTAAATGCAACCAGTTGCCCAAAATGCAACGCAGAACTTACTTATGAGGAAAGAAAAAAATCTGCAAAAACTGTGAACAGGTGGACATGGTTTATTTTAATTGTAATTTCAATTGTTATGGTTAATTATCAAGATGAAATAAAGAGTTATTCAGAACAAAAACAACAATCAACACAACAAGCAAAAGTAACCGAAAACGCTCAAACCGGCGAAGTTACAATCACCGTTACGGATGATGATTCTGCTCAGGCAAATCAAGAAACCATATCTTATACTGTATTGCCCTATTCTTTCAGTTCAAGCAAAGCGGGAAGCAAAAATGGCAGAGCCTCCGCAGCTTATAAGATTATTTTAGAGGAAAACGATACTGCTAAAATAAATGCCGAAAATATTCTTGCCACAGCGGCAAGTGCTGCCAAGTATTACGCGCAAAGAGATAATAAAAAAATCGTGCAAATTGTTATGTATGACCAAATTGGAGAAAATTGGGGACAAGTACAATTAGCCAATATTGTCTATGCTCCTGACGGCAAAGGCTTTGGTAATGACAGCTGGTACTGGAACAGTGCAATGAGTTCAAAACGGACAACAACGCCGCAGGAAAAAAGGATTGCTACTCTTTGGAATTCCATGCGGAAAAATTACCAAACGGCAGAGGGCACAGACGAAGAGCGATTAAAACAGGCTATTTCTCAAAAACTCAATATTTCTGCTGACGACGTGCATTTGCCGTATTTGATGTGGGAAAGCCCAAAACTTGATTTTTCACAAGTAAAAGCACAGGCTCCTGTAAAATAGGCTATTTTTATTTGATGACATAACCAAAAAGGACGGCTTGACCGTCCTTTTTTAGTGCTTTTATTTTTTTCTCCATTCCCAGGGGAAAGCGGTATGCTTGCTTTTCCATATACCTTTTTTCTGCTCTTTGGCTTGCTCTTCCAGCTGCTGCCACTTTGAGCATATCGGCATTTTACAAAACATGGGATAGACCACTGCCAAACCGGATTTTAGGAGTTCTTCCTGCAAAATGAATGTTTTTGTGCTGACAAGGGCAACCAGCCTTCCGTATCTGTCCTTATCCAGTACTTGAATTTTTACACGTTTATTTTGGATCAGCTTTTTTGTTTTGTTTTTAGCCTGCGAGCCGAAAGGCTGATCCAGTTCCGGACAGTCAATGCCGTATAAACGGATTTTCTGCTCTGTGCCTTTTGTTTTTACTTTTATGGTGTCACCGTCTATCACCGCAACACAATAGGCTGAATAGCCCGCATTTTGGGCAAAGCTTTCAGGGGCAGACGTAACAGCAATAAATAGCAAGGCTAAAATTAATAAACTTTTTTTCATATCAAACACCATGTAATTATATACTATTATATACAAAATAACAAGGAATTTTATATATATTTTATGGTTATATTAGAATTCTTTTATACAAATAATTAATTGAACAGTAAGATATTTTTCATTTTGCCCTTGACAAGATGATATATTAACTTATTTAAATTATTATATAAAAATAAAAAAAAGGCAAAAAAAATGAGTGGAGAAAAAGAATATACAAAATTGGAAAAAAGATTAGATGGTCTTGAACAAAAAGTACAAGAAGCCATGGCGTTAGCAAAAAGTAAAATATCCGTGGATGAAGCCGAGGCAAAAAAGGCTCTTGATAATGTAACTGCCTATTCGGAAAGTGCGAGAACAACAAGTGAAGAAATAAAAAAAATTTTTGATCAAATTGCCCCTATCATTAAAGACTATGACACAAATAAAACGCTATTTGAAGCTTCTATAAAAAACGCATCTGAAGTAAATACAAAATACACAGAGCTGACAGAAATAATGACCTCTATTGCTTCAGAACAAGCAAAAATACAATCCATTCAGACAGAGGTAAATAGTGCACTAACGAACGCTCAAAACTCTGAAAATCAAATTAAAACTATCGAAAATGATTCTACGACTTCCCTTGCCAAAATCAAAGATATGCTGTCTAAATCAACAGAACTCAAGACAGAAATCTCTAACTTATATGACAAAGTATTTGGATATGATACAGATAACGGACAACATGAAGAAGGATTAAAAGAGGAACTAGACAAGACTTATGAAACTTTGAATGAAAATATGGCAAAGTTATCATCAGCATTTAATCAATTAAAAACCGAAAAGACAGAGGAATTAAATCTTGTTATATCGGAAGCTACAAAAAAACATACAGCTATCATTGATGAGATAAAAAGTCATCTTCCAAATGGTGTAGCAGCAGGATTAGCTGGAGCATTTCATGAGAAGAAAGAAACTGAAACTAAAGTTATGGCTGACGCATATAAAAAATTTAATACGTTAGTTATATCGATGGTTGTCGTGGCTCTATTGCCCTTTGCGGTTTATGTGTACTGGCTTCATACGGGGAAACCGATTGACGATATTATTAAAACAATTCCAAACATGACATTGGCAGTTCTTCCTTTGTATGCGCCATTAATTTGGCTTGGTATACATTTAAATAAAAAAATCAATTTAAGTAAAAAATTAATTGAAGAGTATGCTTATAAAGAGGCAATTAGTAAAACAGTAACAGGCGTATCTGAGCAGATTAAAACTCTTAATGACGAGAATGTTTCTCAAGAAATATATACTAAGTTACTGCATTTAATCATTTCAACTAACGCAGACAATCCGGGGAGATTTATTACAGAATATGATAAGTGTGACAATCCTTTTATAGAAATGATTTCTAACCCCAAAAAATTCGAAAAACTGTTAGAGAAACCTGATACGTTGGCTTGGTTATCTTTTTTAAATTCACAGAAAGAAATGAGAGATAAAAAAACTTCTGAACCTGAAACTAAGGAGGTTTAAAATTAGCTTATTTCAAGTTGGCGTATGAATAGAAATGAATAAATTACAAAACGAAAAGGACGGCTTGACCGTCCTTTTTCGTTTGTTCTATTTAATAATTCCGCATATCAAATTTTTCCCGTTCCCTGTGTTCCGCAAATTCTGTGTCTTTCAGGCTGCCTGTTCCCTGGAACTTATTATAGGCATCCATGAGCATGCCAAGGGCAATGGCTGCGTCGCCGTGGCGTTTGCCCTGACTGTCTTTTGTTCTGGTATCCAAAATTTTAGCCACGCCTTTGACCATTTTCAGGCTTCGCAAGTCATTTTTTATGTCGGCATTTTTGGGAATGGCAACGGTTTTATCTTCCAGTCTTGCTTTGACTTTAGGCATGGTTTCCCGGTACCATTTTTCCGTAATCATCACTTCGGCAATGCGTTCCGTTCCGTATTTCTGCCGGGCAAATTCTGCCATGGCAGAACCATTGCCGCGGGCGTCCAGGCTTGCCCCGGCAAACTGCACATTATCCGCAATAAAGCTAAAAATCTGTTCCTGCGTTCTGTGGGGACAGTTTCTGATTTCCAGGACAAAGGCGGTTTCCAGGTCGCAGTTTTCTTTTTCAAAAGCAAGCCAGATAACGGAGAGGTCGCCGGAACGCCCGAAGTCCTGCCCGATGAAGCAGGAGCGTTCAGGGATGAGCGTAAGGTACGGATTGATATGTTCATAGAGCCAGCCCTTGGTGTAGAGCCTGTCTTTTTCCTCTTCCCAGTCCACAAAATCGTCAGCCGGGTTTATCCAGTGTATGACAGGGATATTGTCATGCATGCAGCTCTCAATGAGGCTGGAAGGAAGGTACGCGCCGTTTGACTTACTCGGCACGCAAAAAAGTTCTTCGTCAGCTCCTTCGCCGTATTCCGCAATAAGATCAGCCCGCCAAATTTCTTCATTTTCCTTTGACCAGAGGAGCCCTCGTTTTTCACAAATCTTTTTATAAAAACCGTCAGCAAGGGCATCATCAAGGGTTGTTCTGTGCAGGGAATAGGGTTTACGCCCGGCGCGGATATCTTTAATAAGTTCATTGAATTGGTTGTCTTCGCCATTATGGGTGGAGATAATGCTGACAGAACCGCCCCACATGGTAAGCGCGTGGGCAGCTTTTAATACTTCACTCAAATCATCGACAAAGGCAGCTTCATCAAGAATAACCCTCCCCTGTTTGGAACGAAGGGAACGAGGCTCGCTGGGCATGCCCCAAATTTCAAAACCGCTGGCAAAGCGGATTTTATACACGGTAATGTCTTTATCTTCGTTAAAAATTTTAATTTTTTCTGTAATTTCTTCAATTTCAGAACAGGCGACATTGATGACCTTTGCCCAATAGGCACAGTCATGGATAAAGCCCTGGGTCATTTCTTTGTTATATGACAAATAATAGGTGTTCTGCCCGCCTGCTTCACGGCTTTTGGAGGCTTCCAAGACGGACAACAGGGCTTCGCCGTAACTTGCGCCGATACGGCGGGATTTTTCCCAGACTTTGACATTACTGGTATCTTTTGCCCATTGCTCTTGATATGGTAATAAAATGTCACTCATACTGCTAACCGGTTATAAAAGATTGCTTCGTCGCAGGGAAAAAAGCACAGGATGTGCGAGCCTCGCAGAGCGAACGAACGAAAACCACGCTTTTCGTGAGTGAGAGCGAGTGGGTGGCAGGACGCCACTTCGAGCGTAGTTCTATAGGGGGACGCTAATAAAATATCACTCATTTAATATACAACCAATCTACTGGCTAATCAACTAAATTCAAGGCTTTTCTGATGTTTTCAGCAAGTTCCCTGCTCATTCCGCCGCCTTGTTTTGCCTTTGCTTCCTCTTCTTTTGGCGCAATCTGTTCCATAAGTTTGAGCATGTTTAACACTTCCTGAATATTTTTTAAATTGATTGCCTGCGGATTTTGCAGGACATAGTGCAGCCTGCCTTCCACAGCCTGCCCCAATTGTTTATAGGCGTCATTTTTATCGGTAATTTTTGCTTTTTTAGGCAGGTCGCGGTTTAGAGCTGAATTCTGCTGCAATTCTTTTTGCTTTAGAGCTAAGTTCTCAAGACTTGACACGGCAAACGCCATTTGGGAACATTCCTTGCCGTCGCCTGATTCCAAAAGCATTTTTATTGCTTTTTGGCGGGAGCGGTACAAATCCATTTTGCTTTCCGCTTCAATTTGGGCGATTTCTTCTCTTTTTTGCTTCCAGCTAAATTTTTTTGCCCAGTTTTTCAGCGTGGTGGCAGTGACGCCTGTCCGATCCGCAACTTTGGCAAAGCTCAGTCTGTCAATGACATAGAGCTCCTGGGCTTTCCAAACCATATCGGGACTGTATTCAACGCCCATTATTATTCCCCGATTTCACGCTGCAGGACGGCTATTTTCTTTGCGTATGCATTATATTGTATACAATCCTCACGCAGAGCGATACTTAGTTCAACGATATAATCGCTTTGAATTTCATTGGTATCCAAAGCAGGATTTAGCGCTGCACGCAAACTTTCACGGTGGGAATTGATTGCGGATTCGCAAATTTGACGGCGTTTTTTCAAATCTTCCATTTGCCCTTTAAATTCGTAATAACTCATTTTTACCTCTTTCTTATCCTGCAATACTTTTTACAGCGCACTTCAGCTGTTCCATTGCCATGGTATTATTGATAACCAAAGTCTGCAGGTTCTTATTGGTTTCATTTTCCTTTTTTACCTGATTTATCAAGGTTTCTGAAAGTTCAATAAATTTCTTGTCCCGTTCGGAGTATTCATATAAAATTTTTTGCGTATCCTGTCTGTACACTTCAAGATTGTTTTCGTTACGCTCTTCACAGCGCTGTAAAATTTCTTGTGTATCCGTGCGATAAACTTCGATAATTTTTTCGGTGCGGATATGCGCCTGATGATTCAAATATAAAATAAGACAAATCACAACCACAGGACCGGAGAGAATAATTGCTAAAAATCCGGGGAGACCTAAAGAATTTAAAATTTGAATTAATCCACCCAGTTCTTCTATAAGCATTGAAATATCACTTGGATTCATTGTTCACTCCTTTTTGCGAGTTTTTATAACAGAGTATGGTATCTTCTAATCCCTCGATATAAAGGCGAAGTATGTCGTCACGCTGCATAATGATTTCTATATTGGAAAGACTGTCTAAACAGTATTCTTCCAATAATAATGGCAATTCCGGTTTTATCGGTTCGGGGCAATAGGTTTTGACAGCAGCAACAGTATGCTGGCAGCCAAGCAAGCTACAAAGAACGATTGAGGCGGGCAATAACTTTTTTTCGGGTTTCATTGTCCACAATTTCCTTATTATTTGGTTGAACGGTCCTTATATTTTTTATAATTTCCTTACGTTCTTTTTCATTTTTAAGAGCCTTTTGTTCTCTTTGGATTGCCTGTTCCGCAAGTACGGTTTGGGCTTTTAGTTTGTTTTCGTAATCAAGAAATAATGTCTGGTATTTTTCTTTTTCGTATTTCAATTTGATATTTTCATTTTTTAGGGTATTGATTTTCAACCCTTGGGAAAGAGTTAAAAATATAAGCATAATAAGCCATGATTTACTGCTGCCCAAGCAGGAAAAGAGAATTTTCAACATGTATTATTCCTTGAAAAACTCCTTTACATTGAAGCAGGGGCAAGCTTTGTTTGCAAACTCATTATGTCCGTGCACGGTTGCGTTCGGATATTCTTTTTTGAGTTTTGCCGCAAGGTTTCGTAAGGTTTGAAATTGCTTCTCCGTAAAATTATTTTGGGGGTTTCCGTCTGCGTCAATGCCGCCAACCAGACAAATGCCAATGCTGTTTTTGTTCTGTCCCTTGCAATGGGCTCCGGCAATTTCAAGAGGTCTGCCATTTTCAATTCTGCCGTTTCGGCGGATCACAAAATGATAACCAATGCCTGACCAGCCGTTTTTTTTATGCCATTCGTCAATTTGATACGCCCCAATATCCTGAGTAGATTTAGTGGCGCTGCAATGAATAATGATTTTATTTATTTCCCGCATAATAACTCCTTTTTCTGAAATTAACATGAGACATAAAGAAAATCGTAACGGTATGGAAACTATGGATAAAAAAAAGAGAGTTTTTACTCTCTTTTTTGTATGTATGCAGTAATTTTTACTATTCATCAAAATCATGCATTTCTCGTTTGACGTCTTCAGCTTTTATCCTGATTGGTTTTGTTTTTAACGCAGTTAATTTACCTTCCTGTATCATTTTATACACTTGCGAGTAGGATACATTGAGGCAGTAACAAACGTCATAAACTGAGAGCAATGCTTTTTTATTGACAAGTTCTTTGGCTGGCACCGTATATTGATTATTAAGCTTAATGGGATAATTAATCGAAAGTGGAGCTTGAAAGCCGGCAGGGCGGAACAGCATACATTTATTGTCGCAGCCAAGGCATAAAAATTTTTCACCTTTATAAAACCAGCCCGGGCGTGTCTTTTTATATTTTTGACATTTCAAATTTTCATAAACAAAATCTTGCGGCTGTGAGTTATACGGCAGCCAGTTATCATATAAAAGCTGAATAATCTCGCCTACCTGATTGATTGTCATGTTTTCCTCCTATAAGATGGCACTCGGAGTGGCGTCCTGCCACCCACTCGCTCTCGCTTGTGTTTTGTGCGAAAAACACTACGCTCGCACTGCGTGGCTCGTCACATCCTGTGACTAATTATAATTTTGTTTGTATAAACTGATAAACCGCTGTTGCTTCCAGCATTGTTTTTCTTTTGCATTCGTTACAGTTTGGTTTGAGCAGTCTGCAATTACTGCATTTTGTTTGCTGTAAAACTTCTAAAACTTCTTGTTCTTCGATTGTTATTTTTTTTGGGTACATCCTCAGAATTATCAAGAGTTTTTTCAATGCGAGCCAGTTGTTTTTGGGTATTGCCTGCGTATTTTTCGGCAAAAACAAGGTAGACGGTGGCTCTTGTCAAATTCTCATTCAGCTTGCAAAAATTATGGATTGAGCCATATTTTTTAACAATTTTCTGCCGTAATTCTTCTAGATTCATTTTCTTTTTGCTTTTTATCAAAAGCCCGTTCTCTTTTTTGCAGATCTGTCAATAATGCTTTAATTGCCTTTTCTTCTTGCAGCCAGACAAAGGAATAACAATTAAATTCCCGCTGCACCCTGATATCAAGGCTTGACATGGAATAGCCCAGTTTTTTCCAGATAGCCAAAATTTGTTTTTTTTGGCTGTAAAAAGGCATGGAGGGAGTGATTTCAATCCAATCAGGGCGGGAATGAGGATTGACAGAGGTATTACTCCGCTTTTTGTTTTTCTTAGAAACAAACTGCACGCCGCATTCTGCAAAATGTCGCAGCAGTCTGGTCAGTTCGTTGTCCGACAAGTCTTTTGCAGAACTTTTTTTGAATTTATTTTGCAAAAGCTCTCTGTAAATATCATCCTCAAGCCCTAATTGCTTTCTTGCAATAGCTATTTTTGCATAGACAGCATTTCTATTTTGCATGGTTATGTCCTTTTAAAATTAAAGCCTTGCAGGGATAAAAGCCTTGGTAACCATACGCAATAACATAGACCTGCCATACGCCGTTATAATCGAGTATGGGCTCTGAGCCTGTCATTGCGCCAAGCTGCACGGGGACGCCGTTTTCTTCAATAATGATAGAACAGCGTGTGTTTTTAGGCAGGTTGGGTTTTTCGGATATTATTTCTTCATGTTCCAGCAATGAGCAGATAAACTTAGAAAGTTTTTCATTATTCATAAATGTTTTTTCGCCGTCCATATCTACCCATTTTCTGTTATGACGGATACGGAGCAAGCCCTTTTGTCCGCCGTAAAGTTCTGCGGGAGAACATTCTATCCTGTGCCGTTTTGTGTTGTTTTTGACACAAATAGTACTTGAAAATTTGCGTTTATCCACGGCAAACCCTTTTTACAACCATTGCAACTACATCATCATCTATTTCTATAACAGGGATTTTATTTTTTTTTGCGAAAGCAATCTCAGCTTTCATCCCAACAGAATCCACATAGCCTTCAAGATTAATACAATGAACTTCGGTTGCCCATGTTTTTATTATGGAAAGATCCATATCTTCCCACCAGCCAAAATCACTACAGACTCCGTATTTACACACCTCATGACCATAAGTAATAGGAGAGAATACGATATGTCCATAGACACGCATATAAAGTGAAGCCATTGCAGTCGCTATTTTTGCCCTATACTCCATTACCTCTGCATTTTTATGTGTGTATGGACAAGCAAGATATATTCTTTTCTGTTTTTTCATATAAACCTCCTGGCTGACATCATCAGACAATATACGCCACTATATTGTGACCTCCCGATTTGGGAGGTTTCGTTATTTGAGGTACTATGCTACGTTTTTGATTTTTTCTTCTTTCACTTCAATAAAGAACGTGTCTTTTTGCCTGCGTTCCAAGCCGACAGTTTCCAGTTTTTCATTTGTCCAGCCAAGCATGGCGTCACGGTTTATTTTTTCCGTTGTTTTTATCCCCTCATAAAAACTGTATTCTTTCAATTTAGAGATAACCATATTTTCTTTGATACCTTTCTGTATTGCTATTTCAGAGCTCGCTCTGAAACCAAAAATACCAAATGCAAGTTCAAGGCTTTTTCTCTTATCAAAGAGTGTTGCCTTATTCAGCTTGGCGTACACGCCAAGGGCTGTTTCAAGCTCTTTTTTACGGTTGAGCAGGGCAAGGCTTTTTTGCGTTGCCCTGCTTTTTACCAAGTCAATAGCTTCCTGTTGTTCAATTTCAATTTCTTTAAGTTTTGTGGAAATCGCAGAGAGTTCTGCAAGAACGCCGTCCGCCTGTTCGTTGTTTTCCACAAGTTGCGGAATTTCCGGTTTTGATTTAGCCATGAATTACTCCTTTTTCCAAATCCTCCACACCTACGGCGGCAGCTTCGAGATTTTGCTTGATTTGTTTGATAAATTCCCAGTTTTTTTCGTCAACATTGCCAGCCAAAGTGCTAAGTTCGGCACAAAGTGATTTCAAATCTTCGCTAAGCATTTTCTTGCTCCTTTTCTTGTTCTTTGTTTATTTTATTGAATCTGTTTTGCAAAACTTCACAGCATTCAACTATCTTCTGTGCTGTCAACGGGCTGTATAAATTTTCGCATAAAAGCAATCGGACAATCTTAGCTCCTGCAGCCCGTTCCTGTTCAAACGGATCGGAGTCTTTATAGGTCGGCATGGGGGTTTCAGGTGACATTTTGGCTTTTTGTGTTGCCATAAAACATTTCGCCTGTTCTTTTTTGCCAACGATTTTAATATATTCCTCAGCTTCCAGCCAGTTTACATATTTGCCAACATGAGAATGGTCTTTACCTGTCATTAAAGAACATTCTTTAATTGTCCATTCTCCTTTTGTCTGGCGTATGAAACGCCATATTTTCACATATCCCGCCGCAATCACGGTGCCGCGGATCTTGTAATTATAATTGTATTTGTAACGCCCTGACGAAATTTTGTTTATTTCACCGTGCCTGACCATTTCGGCAATTCTTGTTCTGATTTTTGCCTGCTCTGCTTCGGTTTTAGCTTCAAGGAGTTCATAAATCTGGGCATTGCTGATTTCCTGTTCATTTTTACCAAAGGCACGGAACGCAATCCGTATTATTTCCGGTGTTATCTTCATAAGATAGCCTATTTCTTTTTATGAATGATGTTGCCGAATGCTGTTTCAAGCATTGCCGTGTCGACATCATATTTTTCAGATGCTTTGGCGGCTTTTTCCAATTGCAGGGCGATATTGCGAACAACACGAAAGTCGCCGTCCGCCTGCTTGGTTATTTTCAGGCATAAATCGGGGGGAACGTTTAAATTCGCTGCCTGCTTTAGAAAAATACTTGCTTCTGTCGGGGAAATGGGGGTAAATTCCACTTCATAGGCGACACGGCTCATGATACGGCGTCTTTCGCGAAGTAAGCCCCATATTCCTTCCTCTCCGATGAGCACAATGGGAACGCCCGTCATTTCAAAAATGTCGCGCAAATCCTCAATTCTATCTATGGACAATCTGTCAGCTTCATCAATAAACAATGGCTTTGGGTCATTTTCCAAAATATCAACAATCATCTCTTTACAGCGGTTGCCGTTATGGCGCGGCATGTCCATGTTTTTGCCGCGAACCTCAAAAAGTAAATGCTGTAAAAAAGCGGACTGACTCCAGTTCTGCCAAACCCGAACGTATGCACCGCCGCGTTCATAATAATAACGGTCTGCTGCCACGGATTTTCCTCGTCCTGCCTTGCCGTAGGCAAGAACAAAGCCGCTTGACATCTTTCCCGCTTCAAGGGCGGTGTCCGCTGTTTGATTAAATCTAGCCATACTTTCTGTTTCAATTATTATTTCTCGCATACTACCTCCTTATGCGATATTTTTTAAATATTCTTTCATGGTGTCGTATCTGTTTTTATAAAATTTTTGGTATTCCGAAGTTTCTTCAAATTTTTCAAACCAAGCTTCGTCCTCAATGGTAAGTTTGATATTTTTTTCAAATTTCATTTCAAATAAATAGGCGTAACGAGCCAGGCTGTCTTTGAAACGCTTCATGCTGCTTGGCGTGTATTCCCGGATTTTGTCCTCAAGCTCTTTCACTTTGGCGTCAAATTCGGCTATTTCAGCCTTTGTCATGGGCTTTTCAGGCTCAGGAAGCGGGATTGCCTTTACTTCCTGATTGAGTTCAATAGCTCTGTTGCGGATTTCCATTTCAGGCAAAATTACGTCGCTGACTATTGACTTCAAAGTCTTGAGCTGTGTTTTTTCCTGGTTTTTCTTGAGTTCAAGAGCATATTGCAGCTGGGCTTTCTGCTCTTCTGTTCCCAAAATGGACGCTGCCGGATGAACGCCGTACGCAATGCCGTAATATTCACGGTTTCTTGCCTCGCATAGAAATTCGCCGTCTTTTGTGTACACTTTGACACAATTCGGGCTTAAAATTTCATCATAACGGATAAGAATTTCATGGCGGCGGGACGCTAAGACCTCATGCCAGTAAAGTTTGCCGTGCAGGCGGAAGCCGTCTTTCGTGATGGTGCGGACGGTTTTTTGCATCATCAGAACATCAAGGCGATCTATGTCGCTCTGAGATAGTCCCTCGCCTCTGCCTTGCTCAAAAACCTCGGCAGGGCATTTGTTTTTCAAGTGTGTGCGGGGCTGTCTGCGCTGCACATACTGTGCAAACCACTTTGCGATTTCTGTATGAGTTTCCTCAAGAGTGAGCGGTCTGCCGCCAAGTTTTTCATGGAGTTTTTGGTGCAGTTTTTCATTGCGGTGCAGGCGTGCAGGTTTTTCTGAGATGTTCCTGCCCACATAGGAAGGCATGGAAATTTCCATATCGTGCATGGTGCCGAAGAAACGTTCGATAGGTTTTGACTGCCCGTGATAAGCCCATGCGTGAATAACTTTTACTCCTAAGCTTTCATACAAGCCGTCAATGCCTGCCTGCTGAAAATCGCGGCAGCCCTCAAAATATTTAGCCCGAAACGCCCGACCGTTATCCAGATAAACAACTTTAGGGAATTTGCCGAGCAGCATACAGCTTCTGCGAAATGCCGCGCTGATACATTGAATATTCTCTGTTGCCATGATTTCCCAGCCAAGCGGGTGGCTGCTTGCTCCGTCAAAAAAGAGCAGAAGGGTCATTCTTTTTGGCTTGCCTGTTTCGGGGTTGATTGTTTCAAAATTGAGAGTGTGACCGTCAGCAATGATGACATCGCCGACCTGTACAAGGCTCCAGTCGCGCAGAATGGAAATGGAACATTTATCGTTCCATGCTTTTTTGCCTTCGCGGAATAAAACATATTCATCATAACTTTCAGAAATATATGTGTTGATAAATCTGCGGATTGTTGCGTCACTCGGAACTGCCAGCCCTTCTTCCTTACAGCGGCTTTCAACCTTGCGGGCAACCTGACCGATAAACGGTGCGTTAGGATTGAGGACTTGCCCTAAAATAATAGCTTTATGGGCTTCGGTGATGATTGATTTACCGCAGTGCGCCAGCCCTCGTTTATCAGCAAGGCTAAGATAGTCTTGAGATTTATTTTGCTTATTCTTCCAACGCTCAAGCGTTTTCCAGCTTACTTCGCCAAGTTGTGCAAAAATTTCAGGATATGCTCCATTATTATAATGTTCAATAAACTTTTCTTTTGAACGAACCGTTTTTCCATGAGTCTCTTGAAATTCCACATAAAGTCTAAGCAAATCAGATTTTAACAGAGCATGTTCCTTTTTACTTGCTGATAAAATTTTAGGCTGTTGAATTGAGTTGGTTGGTTCGTCACAACCAACAGGTACGTTTTGCAATTCTGCTTTACGGATAGCATATTGAGTTTTTTCAGGCATGGAATCAAAAAGCCATGTATATCCGCCCCCCTGACTTTTACGAGGTTCAGATTTCCAATTTTCACGCTTTGCACGACCATGAACATTTTGTTGTGCAATTTGTAAAAGTTGGGCTAATTCTTTTGTTGAATATGTTTTTTTCATGACCAATGCCTATTTTTTTGTTTAAGCTACAATTTTTTTATTTTCTTGCTGAAAATCATTTTTTTGAGGATCAAAAAGATATTGTTCAGGAACGCCAAGCAAACGGAGTGTTTCTAAAATTTTAGGACTGTGAGAAACCCCATTAATTACTTGACTTACAGATTGCCGGCTAACGCCGATTTGTTCCGCTACATCTTTACCTGTAAGTCCTTTTTGTCTAAGAATTTCATAAATTCTCAAGCTGACTTCGCAACGCATCGCCCCACACCAACGTCTGTGATTTATTGTTGCTACACTCATATTTTTCTCCATTTTTGCAATCAGTATTTACATTGACATTTTTTTATTAACTGGTTACTTCTTTTAGGAAATTTACAAGTAAATTTCTGTATAAACTTTCTTGTAAATTTCCTAAATATGAATTTTGCCTATTTTTGATATTTTGTCAACCTATTTTTGCATGAAACTTAAATATTTTGCAAATTGATATAATAGTCAAATAATACAATATGATAACAATAAACACAAACATGAAGCTTTACATGAAACTTCTTCGGAGCTTTCTAAAAGTTTCATGCAAGGAAATTTCACGATATGAATATAGGAAAAAGAATAAAAGAAATTAGGACACAACTCTTAAATGATATGTCAAGAAAAGATTTTTCTGCAAAATTAGGAATAGTTGAAAATACTGTAAGAAATTACGAACTAGAAGCATCTTTACCGAATTCGGATGTTATATCCAAAATTTGCAATACATTCAATATAGATCCAGTTTGGCTTTTGGACGGCGTGGGCTCAATGACAAAAGGTGATTTGGTACCACCTCAAAATGATGACCTTATAATGGTTCCAATGGTTGAAGCTGTATTATCAGCCGGAGGAGGCAGCTTTGAAACAAATTCAACTAAAGAACGAGAATACGCCTTCAGAAAAGATTTTATTTGCAGAAAGGGTAATCCCAACGATATGGTATTAATGAGAGTTTCTGGAGACTCTATGGAGCCTGACATTCAAAATAATGATGTTGTCTTAATAGACCAAAGCAAAACAACCATACTGGCAAGTAAAATTTATGCTGTTGCATTTGATGATTGTGTTTATATTAAACGAGTAGAAAAAGATTTGAACGGAATTATTCTAATTAGTTCTAATTCTAATTATTCTCCAATTCAAATAACAATGAATGAACAAACAGAAAATCAATTTAAAATTATTGGTCGCGTTCTTTGGTGTGGAAGAGAATTTTTATAATTTGTGTCGTATTTCTGTTCTTAAATAGTCTGAAAGAAAACTATAAAAAAAGTGCGGTCATTCTCAACTCTTTTATGATCGCACCTTTTTATTTTAAAAATCCTGTAAGTCCTTGATAGTCAAACAATAGTCAAGCATTCGTCAAGTCCAATTGGCTTATTACGCCATTCTCATTTATCTTGTCCCCCCATACTTGGCAAAAATGCCGATTTCTGATTTTTGGTATAAACAGGGTAGAAAAAACACTAAAGGCTACCTTGCCGGAAGACAAGATAGCCATTGATAATTCTGGCTCCCCGAGACGGACTTGAACCGCCAACCTAGTGATTAACAGTCACCCGCTCTGCCTATTGAGCTATCGGGGAACAACAGAAGTTCAATTTACTAAAATCCATGCTTTTGTCAAGAAAAATTTTATCTTTTTTCAAGCTGTTTCATAAGCTCGTATCCGCATGCCTCAGGATATGCTCAATGGTGCATTACGGGCATTTGATGTTGTTTTTTCCCTGGCAAAATAAGATTGAGAATAACCCCGATAAGCGCGGAAAGCCCGATACCGCTCAAGTGAAAATCTCCGATATCGATGCTGATGCCGCCAATACCAAAAATAATCACCATGGCGACAATAACAAGATTACGTGTTTCCATAAGGTTTTCACGGCTCTGCACAAGCGTATTCAAGCCCACAACCAAAATGCTGCCGAAAAGCAAAATCATAATTCCGCCCATAACCGGCATAGGCACGCAATGAAGCACAGCCCCGAGTTTGCCCACGCAAGAGAGCAAAATCGCCGCAATAGCCGCCCAAGTCATAATTGCAGGATTAAAGCTCTTGGTAAGGGCGACCGCTCCGGTAACTTCCGAATATGTCGTATTCGGGGGACCGCCCAATAAGCAGGCAAACGAAGTTGCAATCCCATCACCGAACATGGTACGGCTTATGCCGGGTTTTTCCAAAAAATTTTTTCCCGTGACGGAACTGATGGCGAGAACGTCGCCAAAATGTTCAATAGCCGGTGCCAAGGCAACAGGAACAAAATAAAGGATAGGAGCGAGTTCAAAAGTCGGAAACGTGAAATCCGGAAAAGAAAACCACTTCGCATTCGCCACTGGGGACAAATCGAGTATGCCCAGAAGTGCGGAAACAATACAGCCGACAACAATCCCCACAATGATAGGAAGCAGCCGCAATATCCCTTTGCCAAGAATGGATACCAAAACCGTCGCGGTCAGCGAGGACATGGAAACAATTAAAGCCGTGCTTTGCGGAATAACCTGTTCCGTCCCAGCAATTCCCATTGCCATTTTCATTCCGGTCGGAGCCAAAATGAGACCGATAACGGCGATTACGGAGCCTGTCACAATAGGCGGAAGCAGATTGATGATGAAACCGACGCCGCGCACCTTAATCACAAAGCTTAAAAACATATAAAAAAGACCTACGGCGATCATTCCCCCAAGAGTTGCCGTCAGTCCCCATGTTTGAACACCATAGTTGATAGGAGCGATAAAAGCGAAAGAAGAGGCCAAAAATATCGGTATTTGCCCGCGTGTGACGATTTGAAACAAAAGCGTTCCGACACCGGCGGTAAACAGCGCCACATTGCTGTTCAACCCGGTTAAAAGAGGTACCAAAACCAAAGCGCCGAAAGCGACCAAAAGCATTTGAGCCCCGATTATGGCATCTCTGAAACGAAAATTATAGACATTCCCTTCCATGTTTTCCCCATAAAAAAGATTGCCTTAAGCAATCTTCACAGTGTTATTTTGTTCCAAACAATCTATCCCCTGCATCACCAAGCCCGGGAAGTATGTACCCCTGTTCATTAAGCCCGGCGTCAAGGGCTGCCGTATAAATTTCAACGTCAGGAAATTTCTCCAGAACCCTTTGCACTCCCTCCGGAGCGCAAACAAGATTCAAGCTGTAAATTTTCTTCACCTTATTGCGTTTTAATAATTCAATGGCAGCAATAAGCGAACCGCCTGTCGCAAGCATAGGGTCCAAAATAATCGCAACACGGCTTGAAATATCTTTTGCCAACTTGACATAATATTCAACCGGTTCAAGGGTTTCTTCATCACGATATAAGCCTACCACGCTGATTTTACAACCTGGAACCATATCAAGAGCGCCTTCCATAAGCCCTAAGCCCGCACGCAAAATAGGAACTATCGTCGCCATTTTTCCTGATATGTAATCAACCTCGACAGGACCCGCCCAGCCTTTTTCCACTTTTTTATTCAGCGGAAAATCTCTGGTTACCTCATACATGAGAAACCGTGTAATTTCTTTTGAAATTGCACGGAAAACATTGGTCGGGGTGTCCACGCTTCTGAGCAATCCCAATTTATGTTTCACAAGCGGATGTTCAACAACATGCAGTCCCATAGCATACTCCCTCTAACAATACGTTATATTTTTCCTATATAAAAAAGCCGTAAAAAAAGCGTTACACAATGTAACGCCTGCAATTAAAAATATTTACCCGTAATCCTGAAAAACAATGCGAAACAAAGCCATGCGACAAAAACCGCGACAATGCCGACACACCACCCGACCAGCAAATCGGATAAATACGCGCTGCCCGTATAAATTTGCGACCAGCCGATAAGAAGAGGAAACAAATAAATATAAGGGCTTATTTTTGCCATTAACAAAGCGATAACAACAGCAACCGCCATGCTGATGCTGATTACAGAAGAAGGAAAAAGTTTTTTGGAGCCGTCAATTAATTTGATGTGCAGCTGCTTCAAATCCACATGGAGAGGATTTTCAACAACTTTTCGCTCTATCACGCTGATTTCTTCTTGGTTTTCCGCCTGATTTTCAGAAACTGCGGTTTCATCCAACATTTCGCCGGCTTCAAGTGTCATATCAGACTCAAAAATATGGTATCCTTCACTGCTCGGATATTGCGCTTGCAGCCATGTGCCGTCTTTTGAATCATAATACATCGTGCCTGCGATTTCCTGAAAAGGCCGCGGACGTTCAAAAGCGAAAAAATGCGAGCCTTCATGGGCGAAAAAAGCGGACAGACCGAGCATTCCCATAAAAAGCAATACGCGGTAAATCATTTCACCGTACTTTTTCTTGCAATAAACAGCAAAAATCACGGAAAAAACAAGCGTAAGCAAAAAAACGGGCAAAGAACTTTCAAATAACGGAAGCACAACATCAAAGATTGAATTTCTTAAATACATGTTAAAAAATTCAAAAATAACATCTTCTATATAACTAAACATAAAACAGCTTCAATAATCCTATTTTTCAATGATATAAGCCATGGGATCGGTATGCACACCGTTCACGATCACTTCATAGTGCAAATGAGCGCCTGTGGAACGTCCTGTGTTGCCGACCAAACCGATAAGAGAACCGCGCTTGACGGCATCGCCGCGTTTCACATTGATTTTGGACATATGCGCATAACGGGTGATAATTCCGTTGCCATGGTCGACTTCGACACTCAATCCGTATGCACCGTCGCGTTGGGCGAAAACAACTTTGCCGTCGGCAGGCGCGATGATTTTCGTACCGATTACAGCGGCGATATCAAGACCTTTATGCAATTTCCTTGTGCCGGTGAACGGAGAAGTCCTATAACCGAAACGTGACGTGATAAAACCTTGGGACGGAATAATGGAAGGAATGGCAGCCAATTTTTGGGTGCTTTCATTCATATAAACAATCAAATCCTGCTGAATGATTTCTTCCAGCTGGGAATCTTTTTTCAGGTCGCGGATATAACTGAGAATTTTACGGGAGGCTAATTCCTGCCTGTGCAAAGGAAGCATATCAACTTTAAATTCATCGGATTCGATACCGCCGATATAACTTTCTTCCGTGGCTGTTTTTTCACCGACAAGCATTTTTAACTGGTTATCGAACTGACGAATCCTATTGATGTCTTCCCGCAAAAATTCCAATTCAGCCAAAATCCCTACGAGGCGGCTTTCTTTTTCTTCAATTTCTCTTTCTGCAAGAATCAAATCATTTTTAATATCTTTTGTCCGGATATAATGCTGAATGAAATATCCGGAAGCTCCTGCAACCATCACAAAGCATGCAAACAAATAAACAAAGAGAGAAGATTTAATGGTAAAACTACGCTTTTTGCCACTTTTTTCATCAAAAACAAAAACTTGATAATTTTTAAAAAGCATAATCGCCTCTTTTTTTATTGCTATTAATTATAAAACCTTAATAAGGTTAGCTTGTTAAAAAGTTTAAGTCAAGCTCACATGCCCTTAAAAATTAAAGAAGTTCTTTAATAAAATCTTGCGCAAAAAGCTCTGCGCTTTTCGTATCACCCAACTTTTCCCGGATAAGAAGGCAGCCTTTCCGTATTTCTTCCCGCACGGATTTATGGTAATGCCATGTCTTGGCAATTTCCGCCAAGTTCAAGGCGTTCGCATCGTTCTGCAATAATTCGGGGAAAAGCTCTTTTCCCAAAATAAGATTGGGCAGGCTCACATATTTCACATGCACGAAAAATTTTCCGAGCATATAAGAAAACGGTTTCACTTTGTAAGCCACTATGGTCGGAACACCAAGAAGAGCTGTTTCCAGCACGGCTGTTCCGGACGCAGCAACAGCCATTTCACAGCTTGAAAGGAAAGCATGACGTTTTTCAGCAGGAATGAAATGCAGCGGCACAGGGCTTTTCCAAAAAGAACGCAAAAACTCCTCGCTGAATCGCGGTGCCTGAATAAGATAAAACGCAAAATCAGGATTGTTTCGCGCCATGTTTTCAGCCATTTCGGAAAAAACAGGAAGCAACGCGCTGATTTCCCTTTTCCGGCTTCCCGGCATAAGGGCTATTCGGGCGGAAACAGGCTCGATATGCCGGTATGCGTCCGCATTGACAACTTGCACCAACGGATTTCCGATATATTGGATTTCCACATTATTTTCCCGATAAAATTCAACTTCAAAGGGCAGAATGGAATATATTTTCTTCACATTGTCCTTTAAAAAACGCAGACGGTATTTTCTCCACGCCCAAACTTTCGGCGGAATGAAATAATACACGGGAATACCCAGTTTTTTCGCCATGCCGATTACGCGAAAATTAAAATCCGGTGCGTCAATGACAAGGAGGGCATCCGGTTTTTCCTGCAATAGCGCCTGCTTAATCCGCTTTAATAAACCTAAAATCCTCGGCAATGCCTCAATAACTTCGGAAATGCCCATGACGGAAAGTTCATTTATATGAAAAAGGGTGCGAACCCCTTGATTTTTCAAGTTTTCTCCACCCATTCCGACAAATTCCAAATCTGCACGGTTTTCTTTAAGGGCTTTTACCAATTCCGCCCCTTGGATATCTCCCGAAAGTTCCCCGCAATTTATCCAAATTTTTCGCACTAGGCTGTTCCTTCCATAGTCGGCTGATACCGTTTCAAATATATTCCATTAATGACAGCGCCGATAAGTATGGCAAGGCAAAGCCTCACCCCCAGCAGTCCCCAAATTGAACCGCCTATCAAAGCGAGCAAAACGGTATCTTCAATAAGGGCATGGGCAAGACTCATCAAACTCATGGTTGTAAAGGCGTCACCATGCGAAATCCTGCCCTCTTTTATGGCTTGAATAATCACGCCGCTTCCATACAAAATGCCAAGCACAAGCCCGACAATGACGATATTGGTCGCCTGCTTTGAAATTCCGAGCACCCTGAGCAAAGGCGACAGAACAAAACCTATGGCATCGGATATTCTCAGCACATTGATAAGCCTGTTGAAAGCCATCACACAGCAGACAATGACGAAAATCTGCACCAAATTGTAGCATTCCCCCAAAACCCAGCCCATGAAAGTATTTGAAACCGTTTTAGCCTCAAAAAGAAAGGCTGCGGGTTCCTGCCAAAAACCGAAAGCCGAACATGCATAATGCACTGAAAGCCCTGCAATCCAAGCGGAAGCAATACGCAAAACAACCTGCACCGTCATAGAAAGACCGCATTGCCCCGCTATCTTTGTTTCCAAAATAAGACTATGGGCAATAAGGATGATAAGTCCTAAAATGGTCATCTGCTCCACAGTCACTGTGGGAACCATAAGCACGATGCTCGGAATCAGAGCTAAGGAGGAGTAAATATTGACAAGCATAGCAGCAGCCCAAACAAGCCCGAATTCAACCGGAAGCCCCATGGTTTCCATAACCGGTCCAAGAGGCAGGGCGACATATTCGATTAAATTCAATTCCGATAAGATCTTCACAAAAACAACAACGGAAATGATCATTGGAAACAAACGCCTGCAAACCAAAACGCCGTCTTTGACGCTGTTATACAATCCTTGGCTTATCGTACCGATATTAAACATTTTCTTTCCTATCGTATTTTTAATGTTTCCATATTTTCAAAAATATATTCCTGCAAGGCCTGTGTCCACGGTCTTGGAACATACCCGTACAGCTGCTGCAATTTTTGCGTCGAAAGCACGGAATACTTCGGACGAACAGCCTTTTGCACCCAGTCTTTCGTTTCAATGGGCTCCACAAATGTTGGCAAATTAAATAACTTCACAGCTTCGCTTGCCAAATCGCACCAACTCGCCTGTCCGCTGTTCACGGCATGAAAAAGACCGACACCATGATTTTTCATAATAAGAAAACTCATTTCAGCCAAGTCCCTCGTATAGGTCGGAGAGCCGAATTGATCGGCGACAACGCGCAGCGCGTCCCGTTCCTGAGCGAACTTTAAAATCGTGCTTACAAAATTTTTGCGCCCCTCTCCGAAAAGCCACGCTGTACGCAAAACCGCACAGCTGTCGAGCTTTGATAACGCCTGCTCGCCTGCCAATTTGGTCGCTCCGTATACGGATAACGGTTCCGTGCTGTCTTTTTCCGTATAAGGAAGATTTCTTTGCCTGCCGCTGAAGACAAAATCCGTGCTGTAATGGATTAAATAAACAGGCAAATCTTTCAAAATGACCGCAAGCATTTCCGGCAGACGTTTATTGACTGTCACGGCATTTTGTTCATCGTCTTCCGCATTGTCGACAGCGGTATAGGCAACAGCATTAAAAATACAATGCGGATTAACCTGCCGGATTTTTTCTTTTAAAAATTCAAAATCCGTCATATCGCCGTCTTCGCGCCCAAGCGTGGCGACGTCATAGCCTTGGGCTAGCCCGGTTTTGACAAGGGCTTGTCCAAGCATTCCTGTTTTTCCGCCCAAAACAAGAATTTTTTTTTCTTCCATACTCATAAAAAACCTATATCAACCGTTGCGATTATTTCTTTTCAGGGAAAAGATACGCATATTTCATTGCGACAGTATCCGTCTTTTCCACAATTTTAGCAGCTAAGTCATTGACATCATCACCGGAAACAACACCGACTTCCATGGAAAGATAATGCCGCAAGGTTGCGTCGCTCAACGAAAAAAGCCACACAACGGAATAAGCGCTTCCGATTTGAGGGCGTGTTTCAAATTCCGGAGCAGATGAAATAAGCACTCTGAACTTGGGAACATCATTTCCTTCAAGATGAAATAAGTTACTGGAATTATACAGTTCTTTCAATCTTGTCGCAAGACGTGAACCAATACTGTCTATTCCCTCAAATTCAACCATGACAGGACTGAGCCGCTGGCTGATTTTTTGCGGGGTATTCGGCATGGATTCCGCCGCAAAAGCATAATTTTGCACGCCGACCAAAGAAAAACACAAGCAAAAGCCTGCAAGAATTTTTCCGACTTTCATAACAATACCTCATAGAAAGCTGCTAAAATCATAAATATTTAAAAATTATACCTGCTATCAAAAAAATTAGCAAGCTGTCTTTTTTCCCAAAATTTCTTATTCCAAGCCGTTTTCCAAAACAATACCCCTAAAAACGAAGAACTTTGCTTCGCTTTTTTGCCATGCGTTTTTGGAAAGCCCCGCTTTCAAAGCCAAAAACTCCAATGTCTGCGTTTTATCCCAGCCCTGTTCCGCCGGAACCTGCGGAAGAAAAACAGCCCGGCGTCCCGAACATTCAAAAAGAATACCATGGGTGCCAAGTTCAATATCTTCAATTTTTTCACAAGGTTCAAAAGGAGTCAGCACGGTTATTTCATAATCGATGAAAGGCAGTTCCTTCTTTTCAACAGGCAAAAACCGCGTATCGTGAAAAGCGGCGGAATACGCCATGCGCGCAACGGTTTCCCAAAGCGGATATATTCCCTCCATATGCCCTATGCAGCCGCGCAATTCTTTTTCACTCCCGTTTTTAATATAATATGTTACAAAAGCCCCGCATTTTTCTGCCAATTTCGGGTCAGGCACAGCAGAAAACGACAATTCTTCAAGCTTTTTGCCCGCCCCGGCGCAAGAGGTCAAAACCAACCTGACAATATCCAATAAATAGTTTTTTTCCTGTTTTGAAAATTCCATACCATACCTGCCAAATGCCGTATACAAAAAAAGGCGATTTCTCGCCCTTTCACTATGCTATTTCAAGAGGAGGATAAATCAGCGCATTCATGCCGATATCCCCGCTTTTCACTTCCACGATTTTCGCCTGCTGCTTCCCTATTCCTTTAACATGCACGGTATGCCCGATAATTTCCAAGCGGTCCTCGGCGAGCCACTGCAAAGCCTGCACATAAACCTTATGCTCCAAACAATGTATCCTGTTTTGCAGCGTTTGTTCGCTGTCATCCTGCAGACAGGGAGTAACCGCCTGAATGATAATGGGACCTGCGTCCATTTCTTCGCTGACGAAATGCACGGTGCAGCCGGAAAATTTCACCCCGTACCGCACAGCGTCCCTTGCCCCGTGCACACCCGGAAATGAAGGCAACACCGCAGGATGGATATTGATGACGCGCTCCGGAAAACTTGCCAGGAAAAACGGCGTAACCATACGCATATATCCTGCCAAAACAACACAATCCGCTCCATGCTTCTTAATGATTTCCACAACTTTTTTATCATATTCTTCACGGCTGGAAAAAAGCGTATGGTTGACAGCACAATGAGGCAGCCCGAAATTTTCAGCCCGTTCAAGCACTTTTGCATCCGGTCTGTTTGAAAGCACAATACAAATTTCAGCGTCAAGCTTTTTCTGCCGAACCGCCTCGAAAATCACTTGTGCGTTCGTACCGCTGCCGGAAGCGAGAATAGCAATTTTCAAACTCATATTTTTTCCTATTTCGCAATTTTCAAAAGCGATTGGTAATAGGGTGACTGCATGTCCGTTTCCTTTGAAAAATAAACGGTAATGTCGGCAAGCAAAGCGGGAATGGTATAATCCTTAGGCTCTATATCCGCTTTAAAGCCAAATTCTTCCAAGGTTTTTGTCGTAATCGGACCGATGGAGGCAAAGCGCACCCTGCCCGCTTTTTTCAGCACGTCTTGAGGTATGCTTTCCATGAAATTCCGTACCGTGGAAGAAGAAGCGAACGTGATACAGTCGATACGGTCCTCTTCAAGCGCCTGCACAAGCTCTTCCTTACGGGCATGAGCTTTGACTGTTCTGTATACCGGAACGACAGTCACCTTGGCGCCGGCATTCGCCAATACTTCCGGCAAAACTTCACGGGATTCCAAAGCGCGGGGAATAAGGATTTCCTTATCTTGAACCGCAAATTTGCAAAGTCCCTCCGCCACGGATTCGGCAACAAAGGTTTCAGGAACAAAATCCGGAATTATTCCCAGTTTTTCCACTTCCTTCCGGGTAACCGGACCAATGGCGGCGATTTTAGCATGAGCCAGCGCGCGGCTATCCAAGCCCTTTTCACGCAAACGCCGTGCAAAATGCCGTACCCCGTTTACGGAGGTGAAAATAATCCATGAAAATTCCGCTATCCTGTCAAGAGCCGCATCCAAAAGCGAATAATCTTCCATTTTTTCAATGCTGATTGTCGGATATTGTATGACGTTCGCCCCTAAAGCCATGAGCATGGCAACCATTTCACTGGCTTGTTCCCGTGAACGGGTCACCACAACGCTTTTGCCGAACAAAGGACGTTTTTCATTCCAATTAAGCTTGTCACGCAAAGACACAACATTCCCGACAACAATGACGGAAGGGTTTTTAAATCCTTCACGCACGGCTGCGTCAGGCAAATCCGCCAACGTTGAATTTAACGATTTCTGCGTAGGCATGGTTCCCCAATGCACAAGTGCTGCGGGAGTTTGAGAGTCCATTCCCGCATGTATCAAATTTTTTGAAATGTCAGGCAAATTCTTCATGCCCATTACAAAAACAAGGGTTGACGCACTCTTTGCAAGAGCTTCCCAGTTATGCACGGAATCCGGCTTTGCAGGGTCTTCATGCCCGGTGATAATGGTTACGGAAGAAGCGGCTGTCCTGTCTGTCAAGGGAATGCCCGCGTAAGCAGGACCGGCGATAGTGCTGCTTATTCCGGGGATCTCGCAAAACGGAACGCCGGCATCAAACAAAGCCCTTCCCTCTTCGCCTCCGCGTCCGAAAATATAAGGGTCCCCCCCTTTAAGACGGGCGACGATTTTACCTTCTTTGGCTTTTTCCACCAACAGCGCGTTGATGTCTTCCTGCTTCATGGCATGGTTGCCGGCTATTTTTCCAACATATATCTTTTCAGCGTCAGCGCGCACATTATCCAATAAAACATCACTTGCCAAATAATCATACACAACAACATCGGCACGGCTTAATGCATCCAAGCCCTTGCAGGTGATAAGCCCGGGGTCGCCCGGACCAGCACCGATCAGATATACAAACATGATGCCTCCGCTATAAATAATCAAAATTCATTAAACAGCAATTCTTATAACCGTAAATTCCCTTTTTCGCAACCAGATAATTTCCGAAAAAAAATGTCATACCTTTGACATTTGATATTTTTACAAATTATATCAATATAATACAATAAAGGCATGTTTTTTGCAATTATCCCAATAAAATTGATATGGAAGCGAGTTTTCTATGGCATACGATAGTTTAAGTTTATCACAACCCCTGCATGGCGGCGGATATAATGAATATTTGCTGAATAAAATGCAAAACAAAGACAATCCGCAGTCCGCAATCCAACAAGTGAAACAAAATTTTTCCCAACAATCATTAATGGATACGGTTTCCGGTTTTGCTTCCGAACTTCGTTCCCAAAACCTTGTTAAAGCCGTAGCCGCTTTTCAAGAGGGCAATACCGGTCTTCCGCCCACGCTTACGGAACTCGGGGCAAAAATCGATACGAACGGAACAGTCACCCTGCAAGCCCCCCTTGAAACCAAGACGGAAGCAATACGGGGTATGGCGCTTGAACAGCATTCCGCCCTAGCTTTGGACAAAAAAACGAGCATATCCCTGCAAGGGCTGCGCGCCATGTCTTTGGACAGCAATTCCTTAGGAATTTTGTCACGCCTTGCGAAACGTGCGGAAAATCAAATCAAAACTCCTCAACACACCGATACAGCCCAATCGAAAACGCTTTCCGACATATTTGCCGATGAACTTTCCGTAGGTAAACTGGCAATTAAATACGAATCAGCGGAAACAGGCAGCCAAAGTATCGGATACGACAGACACGGCGGAACATCCTACGGAACATACCAGCTTTCTTCCAAAGCTGGAACATTTGACAATTTTTTGACATTTCTGCAAAAAAACGAACCGGAATGGGCTGATACGCTGAAAAAAGCCGGCTCCGCGAATACCGGCGGCAAACAAGGCGCCGTGCCCGCCGCTTGGAAAAAGATATGTTCAGAAAACCCTGAACGCATGAAAGAATTGGAGCATGATTTCATCGTGGAAAGCCATTATGAACCCGTATTGGATTACGTGCGGAAAAAATGGAACAGCACCATTTCTCCCGCCCTCAAGGAAGTCATATTCAGCACTTCCGTACAACACGGAGTAGCCGGAGCAAAGCGGATTATCGACCAAGCCCTCTCGCGCATGCCTCAGGAAAAAACAAATCAGGCTGAACTTGAAGAGAAAAGCAACGAACTTTTTATGGCAGGATTTGAAACCGATACAAAAAATCCGCCTCAAGCCCAAGCCAAAACAGAACCGCAGGAACAACAGGCCTTATTCATCAAAAACATTTATGAAAACAGAAAAAATAAATTTTCGTCTTCAACCGTCGCCGTTCAGCAAGCCGCAAAAATCCGCTTCAAAAATGAACAGAACGACGCTCTCGCCATGTTGGGATAACAAATTGGAATAAAGGCATGAAAAAAGAATTTTCATAACAAAGAATATTGCTTGTGAAATTTGACAAAAATCTAATAACGCCTATACTGGAATACTATAAAAACGATAGTATTCCAGTTTTATTTCATAAAAAAGCCAGTATTGAGGATTTGTCATGCCAGCAGAATGCTCACCTCCCGAAAAAGTCTTTTGGGTTTATGTTTCTTTATGGATTGCAAACTTTTTTTCTCCCTTGCTGTACAGCGGGGTGACAACGATTTTGCCGTCTGTCGCTTCGGATTTCAATACCTCTGCCGCAACAATTTCCCTTATCGTCATGCTTTTCGCTTATTCCCAAGGATATTTCGGAGCCATAGGCGGACGGCTCAGCGACCTTTTCGGACTGCGAAGAATGCTGACCCTCGGCTTCATCATTTGCTTCATCACCCTTATCGGACTTTTCTTTTCCCCCAACTTTTTCGTTTTAAGCATTTTCCGGTTATTCCAAGGCATCGGAACAGCTCTTCTCATCAGCACAAGCACAGCCATCGCCGTCAATATCACCCCTTTATATAAACGCGGTTCGATTTTAGGAATTATGACTTCAGCCTCCTACCTCGGCGCTTCTCTGGGTCCGATTATCGGCGGCGCTATCGCAACATTCCTCACTTGGCGGTATTTATTCCTTTTTCTGTTGATTCCCAATATCTTAGGACTTATTCTTTTTAGAAACGCATTGCGCCTTGAATGGTGCACCCTTGATGGAGAACAATTTGACACAAAAGGCGCTGTCATGCTCGGACTCGGCACCGGCGCCATTTCCTTGGGCGCAGGACTCATGAGCATTTATTTCAGCCTTATCTGGCTTGTTCCTTTCGGCTTCATTCTGCTCGCCTTTTTTGTCTATATGCAAAAACACACCAAATATCCCATTATCAATATTGATCTTTTCACCAAAGCAAAATCTTTCACCTTGGGACTTATCGCCATGATGGTCAATTTCGGCGCAACCACCGCCTTTATCTATTATTCGACCATGTATTTCCAGCAAGTCAGAAATTTCACCCCGTTGATGACCGGGTTTTTCCTGCTTTTCAAAAGTGCCGCCCAATTCGGCATCGCGCCTTTTTCCGGACGCCTGGCGGATAAAATACACCCTGAATATATTGTTATCGCGGGGCTTATTCTCTGCACGGCAAGTTTGGTCGGCACCGCCTATCTAGACCAGCATTCCAGCATTTATTACATTTACGCCACACTTTTCATTTCCGGCATCGGCATTGCGATTTTCCATTCGCCCTGCACGGTTTCTTCCCTGCGCGACATTCCGTCAAAAGACATGTCCGTCGCTTCAAGCCTCACAGCCACGGCAAGAAGCATGGGGATTTTAGGCAGCCAAATCATTGTTTCCTTGGCTATTTCCCATTACCTCGGCAAGCAAACCGTAAACCCAGAAACCATTCCCGCCTTTTTGCAGTCAATGAAATTTTCCTTTTTATTCATGTCAGGCGTCAATATCATCTGTATCTTTTTTTACTGCAAACTTGCCTATAAAATTTATAAAAACGACCGCATGAATATTCCAAGTTAAGATTATGTATTGACAGTTTACCGCACAACGCATAAACTTTACGCATTACAAAATGAAGAGAGTTCCCATGAAGTTAGCAAATAGATTATCAAGGGTGAAACCCTCCGCAACCTTGGCGGTCAATGCAAAAGCATTGGAATTGAAGAACAGGGGCGTCGATGTCATTTCCCTTGCCGTGGGCGAACCCGATTTTCCCACCCCGCCCCATATCGCAGAATCGGCTAAAAAAGCCATTGATGAACATTTCACCCGTTACACCGCCGTTGCGGGTATTCCGGAAATTCGTGCCGGTATTTGCGAATATTACCAAAAAGTCCATGGCGTTTCCGCAAAAAACGAGAATGTCATCATAGGAAACGGCGGCAAACAATGCCTTTACAACCTTCTGCTTTGCCTTTTAAATGAAGGCGACGACGTGCTTATTCCTGTTCCGTACTGGACAAGTTATCCCGATATGGCAGCCCTTGTCGGAGCCAATCCTGTTTTTGTCCCCTCCAGCGCAGAAAACGGTTACAGAATTTCTCTCGGCGCTCTGGACGCCAGCCTCACCCCCAAGACAAAACTCCTTCTTTTAAACAGTCCGAGCAATCCCTCAGGCGTAAGCTATTCGCAAAAAGAACTGGATACCATCATCCGCTGGGCGATGGAAAAAGATATATTCATCATCGCCGACGAAGTTTACGAGCAGCTTGTGTATGATGAAAAATATCAATCGAGCGCAAGCAAACTTTGGGAGCAATATCCGGATAAGATTGCAATTCTCAACGCGTTTTCCAAAAGTTTCGCCATGACCGGCTGGCGTCTCGGTTTTGCTCTCGCCCATAAGGAACTGATAACGGAAATGACAAAACTGCAGGGACAAATTACATCCAGCATTTGTTCTATTTCACAAAAAGCAGGCGTTACAGCCCTGACTTCTTCTTATGACTGCATACTCCCCATGAAAGAAGCTTTCAAACGCCGCCGCGACTTCGCCTATGCGGAAATCAGTTCATGGAAAAATATCCTCTGCCCGAAACCGGAAGGTGCTTTCTATCTTTTTCCCGATGTGAGCGAACTTTTTTGTGAAAAATATAAAAACGCCCAAGAACTTTGCTCCTATCTTTTGGACGAAGCCAAAGTCGCCGTCATGCCCGGCGACGCGTTCGGTTTGCCGAACTGCATAAGAATTTCCTATGCCGTTTCCGACGAAACATTGAAAAAAGCGTTAACTTCAATAAAAAAAGCCCTTTATGACTGACATGAAATTTTATAATTCCGAAAAATTCGCCTATCCTTGCGAAGACCCTCTTGCCATCCACGCCATCACGGAATGCATCGAAAAATTGCAGGAAGAAAAACTGCCCTTTGTCACCCTTGATTTCATTCCGCAGCTTTTGGCGGAACTGGAAAACCTGACAGAGTATTTCGCCCGTTTTGACCATTTGCTCTTGCTCGGCATCGGCGGTTCAGCCCTTGGTCCCCATGCGCTGCAGCAAGCTTTCAGCCCTCAGGACAAATATGTTTTACCCCCTGACGCGCAAATGAAAAAACATTTATGGGTCATTGACAATGTAAACGCCGGGCATTTGGCTGACTGCCTGAAAAATCTGCCTTTGGAAAAAACCCTCGTCCTGACTGTCAGCAAATCAGGTTCAACCCTTGAAACCATTTCCCAGTATTTTATCTGCAAGCAATATTTTCAAAAAATGCTTCCTGCGACATGGCAAAATAATTTCTTTATCATCACCGATGAGGAAAAAGGATTTTTACGCCGGGAAACAACGGATAACAATTATAAATCATTGCCTGTCCCCGCATTGCTCGGCGGCAGATTCAGCATTTTCTGCGCTGTCGGCTTGGTTCCCGCCCTTTTTTTGGGCATAGATTACAAAAGCTTCATCCAAGGAGCGATGGAAGCGAAAAACGAATTTTTTGCGGAATGCGCCTCCTATCAAGAAAATTGCCAAAACCCTTTGCCCAGACTTTTCGAGCTTGCGAATTTCGCATACAGCACCATGGCGAACGGTTATAGCGAACTCATCTTTTTTAATTACATACCGAAATGGAGCAGCCTGAATAATTGGTTCAGGCAGCTTTGGTCTGAAAGTTTAGGGAAAAACGGACAAGGTTCGACTCCTGTCACGGCTCTCGGAACTGTCGACCAACACTCTATCTTACAGCTTTTCCTGGACAGCAAACCCAATAAAGCCGTACTCTTTTTAACCGCTTCCGCAATGGAAAAAAATGCTCTTTGCACCATTTCAAAAAATCTTCCCGAAGAATGGAACTGGCTTGCGGAAAAAAATATTTCAGAAATTCTTGATGCGGAAGCGAACGGAACGAAACAGTCCATGATTAATCATCATATTCCCCTGTGCAGTATGGTTTTTCCGAAAACCGACGAGCAAGCCTTTGGAAAAATCATGTGGGAACTTTGCATGACAACCATTTTGACCGCCCATTTTTTAGGAATAAATCCTTACGACCAACCTGCCGTTGAAGAAAGCAAAAAAATTGCCAAAGCAACACTTTCGCAAAACTCAAACTGATATACACCGATATACAAGGACACCGCAATGCACACACTGCCTAAAGGATTTTCACTTGCTGTCGCCAATGCCGATTTCAGAGAAAAAAATTTGCCGAGAAAAGATTTATCCTTGGTTTTATGCGAACAAAAAACAGTAGCCGCAGGCTGCTTCACAACCAACCTTTTTAAAGCCGCCCCTGTTTTATGTTCTCAAAAGAATTTGGCGGAAAGCGAAGAAATACGGGCAATCGTGATCAATTCCGGACAAGCCAACGCCTGCACCGGTGAAAAAGGCATGCAAACATGCCTCAAAAGCCAAGCAATCATTGAAGAACTCTTCGATTTGCCAAAAGGTTCCGTGCTCACAGGTTCGACGGGTATTATCGGCGCCCATATCAACCTCGAAAAATGGGAAGAAGCAAGCTATGAACTGAAAACGAATCTTGGGGAAGCAACCCTTGAAGATTATGCCAAAAGCATTATGACGACAGACGCTTTCCCTAAAATTTCCTATAAAAAAATTGAAAAAAACGGTAAAGAAGTTATTTTTGCGGGCGTAGCCAAAGGCGCAGGCATGATTTGCCCCAATATGGCGACAATGCTCAGCGTTCTTATTTCCGATGTGCAAGTCGATAAGGAAACTTGGACGGAAACTATTAAAAACGCTGTGCGGCAGGGTTTCAATACAGTCAGTGTCGACGGGGACACCTCGACCAATGACAGCCTTTTCGCCCTGTCCAGCGGACTGTCCCGCGTCAGTTTGGAAAAAGAGGAATTGCAAGCCATTGTTACGGAAATAATTCAGGAATTGGCGTATCTGCTTGTGAAAGACGGCGAGGGAGCAAGCAAGGTTATGCATATTGACGTCACAGGCGCAAAAACAGACGCCGACGCAGAAAAAATCGCCCGCACTGTCGGACATTCACAGCTGGTAAAAACAGCCGTATACGGCAAAGACCCGAATTGGGGACGTATTGTGGCGGCAGCCGGACGTGCGGGAGTGCCATTCAATCCTGACAAACTCAGCTTGACCCTCTGCGGAATTGAAATTTTTAAAGACGGACAACCTGTCGATATGGATATCGACGCTGTTTTCCGTCCTCTTTTTGACCAGAAAGACATCGATATTCAGATACATCTCGCAGAAGGAAACGGAAAAGCCCGTTTGAAAGCCTCCGATCTTACTCATGACTATGTTTCCCTTAACGCTGATTACCGCTCATAACAAGGAAAATACATGCTTTTTGCCGTATTGACCGTGGAATATACCTTGCACGGCAATGATAATCTCAAAGCGAAACGCCGTGTAGCCAACAGCCTTAAAACAAAGGTGAGAAATACTTTTAATGTCGCCGTTGCGGAGGCCGGAACGGAAAATTCCTTAACAAAACTCCGTCTGCAGGTTATTTCTCTGAGCAATGAAGAAAGACATTTACGCTCACGCATGGACAAGTGTCTTGCCATGATGGAAGCCGTTTGTCCTGAAGAAATGACGTGGAGCGATATTGAAATGATTGATTATTAAATAATGGCATACTATATTGCCGCAAATCCGCCCATTCAAAAAAAGATATTTCGGCAGGAAAAAATTGTCTTGCCGCAATGCCGTAATTTTTTTGCAAAATTGGCCGAAAAGATATTGCATTTATGGTGCAGAAACATGTTTTTTAAAACAAATAAATTCAATAAATAATCGAGGGAAACAATGAAATTATCGCTCCGAACAAAAATTTTGATGCCTTCCGTCTTAATCTTTGTGCTGGCTTTCGGTTTCTCCGGCTGGAACTCCTATCACCGCTCAGAAAAAGCCCTTCGAGAAGCCGTAATGGCGAATCTTGAAGCGAGCCTGCACGCCGTAAGCACAGGACTGAAAGATTTCAAAGAGAAAATTTTAGAGGATTTGCGAAGCAACACCACCGTAACCCCCATGCGCATGCTTTATTCCGAAGACAAACATGAGGCGGGTGTGGAAAGCGTATATATTTCTTTCATAAACCGTCCGCTCATAAAAGACGGAGTGTTGCTCTACATCGATGTCACCGATGAGAAAGGCACCGTGATTTCAAGCACGGACAAAAGCCGCATCGGCTTGTCAATAGCAGACTCACCCGTATTCAAAGAAGCCATGCAGGAAAAAGAATGCATAGGTGAAGCCGTTCCGGGTCCGGATACGAATGCGCTTGTTCCTTTTGCCGTGCCGGTCGTCCTGAATGGAAAAATCCGCGGCGTGCTGATGGCTATGGTGAATTTCGCCAAACTGGCTGACAAATACGTTGCACCGGTCCGCATAGGCAAATTAGGGTACGCCTTTGTCGCGACGGGAGTGGGTGAAATCATGTATCACCCCGACAGAGCGGAAATCATGGTTCCTGTCGCCCCCACATCATTGACTCCGAAAATGGTCAAATGGCGCAACGGCATATATGAATACAACTGGAGCGGCCAGGATTGGATAGCCCTTTACGAAACGGACGAACAATCCAACTGGACCGTCATCGTCAAAGCGCAAGGGGGCGAAGTGTTCAAATCCATTCATGACATAGCCCTGAGCACCATTATCCTCACGCTTGTTTCAACCCTGCTCTTTACCCTCATTCTCTTCGCCATTGTGCGCTATCTCATTTCCGCGCTGCAGCGGAGCGTAACCTTTGCGGAAGCGGTCGCGGCAGGCGACCTTGACCGTTCTTTGGACATCGAGACCAAAGACGAAGTGGGAATGCTGGCTGCCGCCCTACGCCACATGGTGAACAATTTGCGTGAAATGATTGAAACAAGCAGGCGCAGTGAACAGGACGCCCTTGAACAAAGCGGCAAGGCGGCCAAAGCGATACAAGAAGCGGAAGAAAGCCGCCAACAAGCTGAAATTTCAAGAAAACAAGGTTTGCAGGAGGCTTCAAACCAATTGACGTCCTTGGTGCAAAATTTGGCAGGTTATATTGAAACGCTTCGCGGGCGTCTTGAACAAGCGGCGGCAGGCGCCGAAGGGCAATACCAAAGTTCACGCGAAAATGTCCAAGACATGATGATGCTGAATGAAAGTGCGCAGACAGTCGCAAAAAGCGCAAACTCGGCAGCGGCGAGTTCGACTCATGCCAAAGAAATGGCGCTGAACGGTCAGCGTGTCGTTTCCGGTGTTGCCGAAGCCATTTCCGAAGTGAATGAAAGCACGGAAGCCCTGAAGCAAAGCCTCGACAATTTGGGAAAAAAAGCCGAAGGAATCGGCGTCATTTTAAACGTCATCACCGATATTGCAGACCAAACAAACCTTTTGGCATTGAATGCCGCCATTGAAGCCGCCCGCGCAGGCGACGCCGGACGGGGATTTGCAGTTGTCGCGGATGAAGTGCGCAAACTGGCGGAAAAAACCATGCAGGCTACGCGGGAAGTCGATGAAGTAACAAAAGCCATCCAAGCCGGAACGAGGGACAATATCCGCATAATGGATAACACCGCAAACATTATTGCACGAACAACGGAGCTTGCTGCCCAAGCGGGAGATTCGCTCGTTGAAATTGTTAAAACCGTTGAGAAAAATGCCGCTCAGGTCGAACATATCACCGATGCCAGCCATTCCCAGTCAAAAATAAGCATAGAAGTCACCGACGGAATCAAATCCGTTGGCGATATTGCGGAAGAAACATCAATGCTTATGACCGAAGCAAGCAAAGACCTGCAAAATGTTCTTGCCATTTCGGATGAACTGAACCTTAAAATTGAAACACTTGGAAAATAACATACCCAATTGATATGAAGAAACGCCGGAACATACTTTCCGGCGTTTCGCCGTTTTGCCCCCTGTCCCCGGTTTCCCGGTGAGAAATAACGCAAAACCAAGCTGCCCCACTGAGCCGCATACGCCAAAAACCGCGTCCTGTTTTGCCATACCCCGCTTCTTGTTCGCTCTTGAAATCAATCCTGAATACCATATGCGGCAAGTCCCGATCTTAACCGCCGAACATCCTTTATTTTTACTGGACAAAGCCGAAAATTTAGGCTAAGAAAAAAAAGCGTTTTTAGAAAACGTGTTTTTTTGTTGTGTCAAAATTTTATTGACCAATACCAAAAATATTGACCAACAATTTGATTTTATTACATATTTATCTTTTATGGAACAAAAACACGGTATTCTTTTGCTCAATAAGCCTAAAGGCATGAGCTCCGCCTTTGCTGTCGGACGTCTGAAAAAGCTTGGACAAAAAAAAATTGGACATGCCGGCACATTGGACCCTATGGCGACAGGGCTTTTGATCGTCCTTTTGGGCGAAGCGACGAAACTGTCGGGATATTTGCTTGAAAACGGCGAAAAAACCTATTCCGGAACACTGGAACTCGGTAAAATAACCGACACGTGGGACGCTGAAGGAAAAATCGTACAAGAGAACGATTATTCCTTTATTACAGAAGAAATGCTTGCGAATGCCGTAAAAAACTGGCTTGGGAAAAGCATTCAGGAAGTTCCGCCCTATTCTGCGGCGAAACATAACGGGCAGGCTCTGTATAAACTCGCCCGTGCGGGGAAAGAAGTACCTGTAAAAACAAAAGAAATTTATATTTCGCATGCTGAAATCCAATGGGTGGATTTGCCTTGCATGCGATTTCGGGTAACATGCAGTTCTGGCTCCTATATACGGTCCCTCGCCCACAGCTTGGGGATACGACTGGGAAGCGGAGCGACGCTCACAGAACTTACCCGTGAACACAGCCACCCTTTTTACCTTCAAGATGCCGTAACACTTGAAGAATTGCAGAAAAAACCGGAAATACTCAATGAAAAGCTCATTCCCATGGAAAACGCTTTGCCGAACTGGCGGATAATTGAGTTATCGGAACGCGAAGCAAAAGCGGTGAAAAATGGCAATCCCGTTCAAACCGCTGATACGGATTTCACTGAAAATGAAAGAGTTTTTCTGCGTTATCAGGGAAACGTGCTCGCATTGGCAGAAGGAAAAATCATTGATTCAAGAAATTTCTGGCAAATTCTGAGGGGGCTGGCAACCCTATAACTCCATATTCATATGGACAGGAGGATAATGCTGTGGCTTTGGATACAGCTCAAAAACAGGCAGTCATCACTGCCCACGCAAAACATGAAGGCGACACCGGTTCTCCGGAAGTTCAAATCGCACTTTTAACCGCCCGTATTGATGGTCTTACAGACCACTTCAAAAACCACAAGAAAGACTTCCACAGCCGTACAGGTCTTTTAAAATTGGTCGGTCAGCGCCGTAAGCTTCTTACGTACTTGAAAAAAACCGATATCCAACGTTATCGTGCTCTTATCGAAAAACTTGGATTACGCAAGTAATTTTTAGGGGGAAGGCATCTTCCCCTTTATCTTAGCAGTCGTGTAACGGAGGGTCCGTGAAAAGGACCGATCACTTGGTATTTTTCACGGAATCTCCTTACACAGGAGAAAAAAAATGAGTTTATTAGATTGTACTCGCGTTACCGCCACAGTCGGCGGTAAAGAAATTATTTTGGAAACCGGCAGGCTCGCCCGTCAAGCCGCCGGCGCTATTTGGATACAATGCGAAGGAACAGTATGTTTTACCACTGTTTGCGAAACCCCGCTTGATACGCCGAAAGACTTTTTCCCCCTTACGGTTGAATATGTTGAGAAAATGTATGCGGCAGGCCGCATTCCCGGAAACTTCTTCCGCCGCGAAATCGGTCGTCCAAGCGATAATGAAACCCTTATCTCCCGCTTGATCGACCGTCCTATCCGCCCATTGTTCCCAAAAGGATACGGCAACGAAGTGCAGGTTTTGGCGCAGGTTTTATCCGTTGACGGCAAAAACATGCCTGATGTGCAATGCATAACAGCCGCTTCCGCCGCTCTTTGCGTTTCCCACATTCCTTTTGACGGTCCTATCGCTGGAGCGAGACTCGGACGTGTCAACGGAGAATTTGTAATCAACCCGACCATTCAGGAATTGGAAGAAAGCGACCTCGACCTTGTTTTCGCGGCTTCTGAAACCGCTGTCGTCATGGTTGAAGGCGAAGCGAAATTCGTTCCCGAAAATGTCATCATCGAAGCTCTTGAATGGGGACACAAAGCAATTCAGCCTCTTATCGCAGCCCAAAGGGAACTTGCGGAAAAAGCAGGCAAAGCGAAAGTTCCTTTCACGCCAAAAGAAGATGATGAAGCCTTATACGCCCATGTTGAAAAATTGGCTCTCGATGCCGGTATGACTGAAGCGCTTCGCGTTGTCGACAAACTGGAACGCAAAGACGCCCGCAAAAAAGTGAAGGACACTGTCAAAGAAGCTATGCGGAACGACCCGGCTTATGCCGACAATGAAGAGGCGATGGGTGAAGTCGGCGTTATTTTGGAACATTTGGAAAAGAAAATCGTACGTCAGCGTATTTTGAAAGAAGGCACGCGTATCGACAACCGCGACACCAAAACCGTCCGTCCCATTGAAATTGAAACGAGCGTCCTTCCGAGAACCCATGGTTCAATTATTTTTGCCCGCGGCGAAACAAAAGCCCTTGTCGTCACGACCCTGGGCGCAAGTTCCGACGAATTGCGCACGGACGGCATCAATAGCGGCGATGAAGTAAAACAATTCATGCTCCATTACAATTTCCCGCCTTTCAGCGTCGGCGAAGTGAAATCTTTGCGCGTGTCACGCCGTGAAATCGGACATGGACACCTTGCGGAACGCGCCTTGAAAGCGATTATCCCAAGCCAAAGTGAATTTCCGTTTACCGTACGTGTTGTTTCCGAAACCGTGGAATCAAACGGTTCTTCTTCCATGGCTGCCGTTTGCGGCGGCTGTTTATCCCTCATGGACGCCGGCGTGCCGATCAAAACCCCTATTGCCGGCGTTGCAATGGGACTTATCAAAGAAAATGACGAATATCTCGTACTTACCGATATTTTAGGCGATGAAGACGCCCTCGGCGATATGGATTTCAAGATCGCCGGCAGCGCTGACGGTATCACAGCCGTACAAATGGACATAAAAATCAACGGATTGCCCACAGACGTTATGGCGCGCGCCATGGCACAGGCAAAAGAAGCCCGTTTGCATATTTTAAACATCATGCTTACGGCTCTTCCTTCCTATCGCAAGGAATTATCACAATATGCCCCCCAATATGCCCAACTTACCGTAAATCCTGATACAATCCGCATGATTATCGGTCCCGGAGGCAAAAACATCAAAGCAATCACCGGGGCTACCGGTGCGACCATCGACATTGACGACAGCGGCGAAATCAGCATTTTTGCTCCTACCAGTGAAGCAATGGAAAAAGCCAAAGAAATGGTGCTCTATTACGACCAAAATGCGGAACTTGGCAAAAACTACACTGCAAAAGTCCGCCGTATTTTGGAAATCGGCGCTATTGTCGAACTCCTGCCTAATGTCGAAGCGCTTGTGCACATCTCACAGCTTGACATCAACCGCGTTGAAAAAACCGAAGATATCGCGCATCTTGGCGAAGACATGCTTGTTAAAGTCATTGAAATCAACGGCGATAAAATCCGTGCCAGCCGTAAAGCCGTGCTTTTGGAAGAACAAGGCATCGAATGGAATCCTGAAGATACCGCCCGTCCTCCCAAAAGAGAACGCGGAAACAGAGAACAAAGGGGCGACCGTCACGATAGAAAACCGCGCCGTGACCGTGAACCAAGAGATTAATAACAAATAAAACAAAATAAAAACCAATAATAACAGAATATCGCATTGCTTTATTCTGTTATTATTTTAAGGAAACAAAATGGAAAAACCCAAAATAAGCATACTCTCGTTAAGTGCAAAAAATAAAAGCTCATATTTTTTATATCTGTTCGGGCAAGTCAAATATCGCATAAAAATCTTTTTTTATGCCCTTACGCGTCAGCAATTCAAAAAAAATAGCAATATTGAAAAATTAGAGGAATTGAAACTGACAAAATGCTGCAAAGTGCTACGTCATCCTGCTGTTTTTAAAAGCCTTATCCGTGGCTTGACCGTATTGGATGTGCCTTTTGCTTTCAGCGGCAAACAGCACTCCGACACCAATATATATATATATATTGATTTGGCTCGATAATATAAACGACCTGCAATGGCTTGCAAAAATAAAACAAGAAAGAAACATTAAAATCCTCGCTGTTCCGACTGCCTATCAAATACGGGAATATCATTCGCTCCGTTATCAAGAAATCAGACAACGCTATATTGATACCATCGACATTCATCTTACGGCTTCACAATTTGAAACCGACTGCCAAAAAGAACAAATCAATGCTGCCAAGCTGAAAATTTGGTGGTCCGGTGTCGCGTTAGGTAAAAATAACCCGATACTTGGAAATAAAAAATGCATTTGCTATGTTAAAGCAATACCTCTTGATACTGCTTTGATAACTGAAATAGAAAAATTGGGAATCCAATGTTCCGTTATTCATTATTATCAAAATATGAATTATAATTATTTTGACTGGAAAGAAAAACTGCAGGATGTCGATTTAGTCGTTATTCTTACCGACATCCAAGAAACGCAAGGCATCGCTTACTTTGAAGCATGGGCGGAAAACAAGCCCACCATACACCCAAAAGGACTTTGCCCGTATTCTTCCAACGAAACAAGTTTGGAATATGCCAGCATGGAAGAACTTTTTGAAATTCTCAAGCAATACACGCATGATCCGAAAAAATTCTTAAAACAATTCAATCCTTATGAAGCAATAAAAAACAACTATACTGACGAAATTTCCGTGCAAAATTTACTCGATATAATAAACGAAAATACAAAATCCTAGCAAAGAGCGCCGCGTAAACGGCGTTTTTTCATACAATTCCTATTCCTCAAAGCCGATACGCTGAAAAGCTGAAAATTTGATTATCGCTTTCCGCCGTGAGCAATCACAGTCAAAAAATATGACAAAGAATACGGCAGAAAAATTCCTATCCGTTTAACAGCCTCATCAGCATATCGGGACTGCTGTTGGCTTGGGACAACATGGATATTGCCGATTCTGTCAGGATTTGGCTTCGTATGAACGAGGTCATTTCCTTTGCCACATCAATATCGGAAATACGGGATTCCGAACCCTGTAAATTTTCCGCCTGAATGGAAATATTGCTTACCGTACCTTCCAACCTGTTCTGCATGGCTCCGAGATAGGCACGCACGTTATCCTTTTTGACTATGGCGGCATCAATCTGGTCAAGCGCCTTCTGCGCACTCTCCTGTGTGGCGATGTCAAGCACAGCGCCGGAGGTTCCCATATTGGCAATGACGTGTATAGGAAAGTCATCCGGAATTTCCTTCTTCTCCATTCCGTCCCAATACATTTTGTAAACCGACATCCATACGTTGCCGGTAACCCAAAGATAGAGGTCTTCCGTCACCTCGCCGTCAATGGCAAGAACTTCATAATGAGGTTCAGCAGTCGGAGAACCGTCATTTGCGGTATCGCTGTCCCCGCTGTAACCGATTTTCATGCCGTTGTAATTCGTCCAGTTCAGGCTGGCGTTATCCGTGACTCCGGTATTGCCGTTATTGTAATCCGCAGGTCCGGTATTCAGATTGGTTCCGTCATAATCGGCTTCCGTAAACCCCATTATGGGACCATAGGTTGCCAAATCCGTCGGAGGGGCTTGCAGCAGCTTGCCGGAGCTGTCCACATAGGGAAGTTCGGTCTTAATGGTGTACGAAAAATCAGTGCCCGGAGAGGTACCGGCAAGGTGCACACCATCCTTGGTAAACAGCTGAATATCCTGATCTATCAGCCCATTCGTAATCGCTCCGGAATCCGAAGAAATCGGTCCCATATTGAAAAGAAAATTCTTCGTCCCCGCAGGTATGGTATAAAGAGTTCCAATCCCGCTCCACATCCCCGCGTCGAAAGACCATTCCGTATATTGGACGGAGTCCTGCACAGCCATACCCAAGGAATGCGGGCTTGTGTACATCCCTATCATTTCCCCCAGTCCAGGACAATTATTAATTTCAACCTTCGTACCGTCGGCGAACGTAATAGTGCCGCCCGGCTGGGACCCCGGAGATCCTCTGTGTGGAAGAACCGGCTCACCGCTTGCCAGCCCCAAACCGGCGAGAGTACAGTCGCCTATCTCCATATAGTAATAGTCTTCGTCCGAATCATTGCCGCTGCCGAAATGTATCTTCATGGCTCCTGTGGAGTTAAGACCGGAACCGTCATGTTCCCCTGCCAAAGAACCGTCCAAAAGATGAATGCCGTTGAAATCCGCAGAACGGGCTATCCGATCGATCTCAGCCGCCATATTCAAATATTCATTATTGATGAGTTTACGCTGCACGGAACTATACGTACCTGTCGCAGCTCGCTCGGCAAGTTCCTTCATGCGGATGAGTAATTCGTCGATAACACCTAAAGCGCCGTCGGCGGTCTGTATCATGGATATGGCATCATTGGCGTTGCGCACGCCCTGATTGAGCGCGGCTATATCCGAACGCATAAGTTCGCGGACAGCTAAACCTGCCGCATCGTCAGCAGCAATGCCGACACGAAGCCCCGAGGAAAGACGCCGAACGGATTGGGACAGATTTGAAAAATTTTCTCCCAAATGACGGACTGTATTCACAGCCATACGGTTATGATTGATGGAAAGGCTCATAATCCGCCCCCTCTATGAAACAGGGACGGCAGAAACGGCAAACAGCTTGCAGTGCGGGGAAAGCGCCGAAAAACAGTAAAAATAAGGAGCGGGAAAAAAACGGCGCGCGACAGACTTATATATATATATATAAAACAGACATCACGCCGGACATATGACGCAGGATTCGGCAAAAAAACCTTATCAAGTTATCATTCATTTTTTGCATAACCGGCATAACAAATTCCTTTTTTACTGCAAACCCTTATCTGCTCCGCTGCGGTATATATTCCTTTGCGGCAGACCGCTTTCGCTTCAGACGTTTGCAGGCTGTGAAGAGTCAGAAAACCTCATGAATGCTTATTCGGCAGAACTGCAAATATCTTTACGGCAAATTTTCTTTTAACATTATTCCCATTGTATTTTTACCGCGCATAAACCCCATGCAAAATGCAAACTGCCCAAACCGGGCAAAAAAACGCCTTCGATTTACAGCATTGGAATTTAACAACATTTACAGTAACTATACAAAATCAATATCAATTCTGTTTTCAAATAAAACTGAAAAACAAAAATGGCAGCCGGCTACTTTTTTCCATGCTTATAATTCCACGGAGAAAGAGGATTTTTTTCCTGCCATAAGCCTTGCCGCGAATTTACGGCTTCTTCCTGCACATGCTGCCAGCCTACGCAAAGAATGATATCCTCGCAAAACTGCGGATAAACCCATGCGAAACCGTTCCTGATCAAATCTTCCTGCAAAGCGATACCGTTTTCATCAAATAACACGGCGACATAACGCCCGTATTTATCTTTATATCGCACATCCAGCGAATACAATTTGTCTTTAACGGTGTCTTCCAAAAAAACTTTGGCTGACTGGGAAAAATTCTGCCCTTTTTCAGGCGCGTCAATCCCGTACAAGCGAAGTTTTATTTTCTTCCCGTTACTGCCGAGCACGTCCAAGCTATCCCCGTCGTAAACGTTCACGACTTCAACCTTGTTCTGCTGCATCATGCTTTTTTCTTCCGTAAAAAGTTCCGCCTCGGCAACATTATTCGTTCCGTCTTCCCTTTCAGCGAAAAAAACGACCATTCCGCCCAAAAGAAAAGGAAAAAGCAAGGAAATGAACTTTATGATTTTTTTATTTATACACATGGCTTACCTCAAAATTTTCCTCACCTTACCGCTATTTTCCAAAATAAACAAGTTGCAATTCCGAAGTATTTGCTATATAATAATAGCGATTTGAAATTATTGACAATTTCAAAGGAGTATTGAACTTCCCATTAACATTCTAACGTAGGAGCTGGTATGAAACGCTTTTCTGCTTTGGTTTTTGCCTTTCTGTTTTTAGCTTTGGCGCCTTTCGCCCAAGCAAAAACATACGTAAACGGTATTGATGCAAATTATCCTCCTTTCTCATTTATCGATGAACAAGGAAACGCCGCTGGTTTTGACATTGAATCCATGAACTGGATAGCAAATAAAATGGGTTTTGAAGTTCAGCATACTCCAATAAACTGGGACGGTATCATTCCTGCTCTGCAAGCCAAAAAAATCGATATGATCTGTTCCGGTATGAGCATTTCCGAGGAAAGAAAACAAGCTGTCAATTTTTCCGAACCGTATTATTCCATAAAAAAATACATTGCTGTGAAAAACGGCTCCGACCTTACCGCTGAAGAAGTTTTCAAAGGCAAATATACCCTTGGCGTGCAGCGCGGCACAAATGAACACGAACTTTTGCAATCCCGCATCGACAATGAAAAATTAGCCATCACCCTGCGCCTTTACGACTCTCCTCCGATGAGCGTGGAAGACCTTTTGAACGGACGTATCGACGCTGTCGCCATTGATTCTGCTCCTGCCGAAGACGCCATTAAAAACGGCAAAGCTATCAAAATCGTGGGCGAATATGCTCCGGGCGATGATTTCGGCGTTGCAGTGAACAAAGAAAATGCGGAACTTTTGAAGCTCATCAACGACGGTTACGAACTTTTGAAAAAAGACCCGTTTTGGCAAGAACTTCACACTAAATATTTAAGCAATCATTAATCTTTTTTTGGGCGTACTTTTCAAATAAAGTACGCCCTCCATATGAGCAAAAATTCGTTTTTGCCCTTTTTATTTTAAATGTTATCGGAAAAAATGTGGAAACCCTAAAAACAATTCTTATCAATCTGCCCTATATTCTTGAAGGAACATACATCACGGTCCTGCTTGTCGTGGGAGCATTGGCTCTTGGCTTTTGCCTCGGCGTTCCTCTCGCCATTATGCAGGTTTACGGCAACAGCCTGATCCGCCGCTGTGTCGGATTATATGTATGGTTCTTCCGCGGCGTGCCTATTTTATTGCTTCTTTTCCTTTTCTATTTCGGTTTGTTCAATGTCATAGGCTTGAATTTGGACGCGCTCACGGCTTCCGGCTTAGTCCTCGGACTTGCCAGTTCCGCCTATCAATCTCAAATTTTTCGCGGCTCCATTCAATCACTGCCTATCGGACAATACAAAGCAGGCTCCGCCCTTGGCATGACCGATGCGCAAATCATTAAAAATATCATTCTTCCTCAGGCCTTACGGCTTTCCATTCCGGGATGGTCCAATGAATTTTCCATTTTATTGAAAGACTCCGCCCTCTGTTTCGCTGTCGGAGCTTCTGAAATTATGGCAAGAGCTCATTTTGTCGCTTCCCGCACCTATGAATATTTGCCGCTTTATATCACAGCAGGTTTTTTATATTTTCTCATCACTCTTGCCGGAATACGCATTTTACGCCGCGTGGAACAAAAATACGCAATTCCGGGCTATACACTTTCCGTATGATTAAGGACAGACAATGACAACTCTTCTCAGTGTGAAAAATATCTCTGTAACCCTTGGTAACAGAAAGATTTTAGATAACGTTTCCCTTGACATGGAAGCAGGGGGGCTCAAAGTTCTAATCGGACCTTCCGGAGCCGGAAAAAGTACGCTTTTACAATGCATCAATCATCTTATCGTTCCCGATGAAGGCGAAATTTATCTCGAAGGCAAAAAAATCAATACCCAAAACAATGCGGAACTTTGCCGTTTACGCCAAAATGTCGGCATGATTTTCCAAGATTTCAATTTGTTTGACCATTTGACAGCCCTTGACAATATTTGTTTGGCGCTTATCAAAGTGCATAAGCTTTCAAAAACAGACGCGCAAAAAAGAGCCAGAAAAGAACTGGAACGGGTCGGGCTCGCCAACCGCGCGGGACTTTATCCCGCCCAGCTGTCAGGCGGACAAAAGCAGCGTGTCGCCATTGCAAGGGCGCTGGCAATGCAGCCGAAAATTCTTTTGCTTGACGAACCCACCTCCGCCCTCGACCCTGAACTTGTGGGCGAAGTCATGACCGTTATCCAAGACCTTGCAAAAGGCGGCATGCCTATGATTATGGCGACCCACCAAATGGATTTCGTGCGTTCCCTCGCTACAGAAGTTTTGTTCATGGAACATGGCGTTATTATTGAAAAAGATACGCCGAAAGTTTTGCTTGCGGAAGGGGCGAAAACCCGTACCCTTGATTTTTGCTCCAAACTGACCACCCTTACAGGCAATGCCGGCTAAGCAGGAATAAAAATGGAACTTTTTGATTTGGCATTTTATATGGAACGGGTTATTCCAAAGCTCAACAAGGGACTGGTGGAAAGCCTGTGGCTTATCATCCCCGCCGCCCTCATCGGCGGAAGTTTCGGAATTTTTATGGGCGTACTGCGTGTTTTCGGAACAAAATGGATAAAGAAAACAGCGGATACCTTTGTTGCCGTCATCCGCGGCGTTCCCCTCACCATTCAGCTCATGATCTTATATTTCGGTCTGCCTTACCTGCCTTTCATAAAAATTTATCTGACCCCGTATCAAGCCGCGCTAATCGGCTTCATTTTCTGCACAGGCGCATATCAATCGGAATATATACGCGGAGCGCTTCTCTCCATAAAGCAAGGGCAAATAAAGGCGGGACAAGCCCTTGGCATGACGAAATTTCAGATTATTTGGTCGATTATCATTCCGCAAGCGTTCAGAAAAGCCATTCCGGGCTGCGGCAATGAAATAATTTACCTTATAAAATACAGTTCACTTGCCTATATCGTTACGCACATTGAATTGACAGGTGAAGCGAAAATTCTTGTTTCAAGAACATTCCGCCCCACTGAAGTTTATTTATTGGCAGGCTGCTATTATTTATTTTTAGTCACCTTGGCGACATGGATTCTTCACGCACTGGAGCGCAAGCTCCACATACCCGGCTTTGGTAAAGCCAATTCATAAGACTATGGCACATTCAAATTTAGAACATATCAGAAACTTCTCCATCATTGCGCACATCGACCACGGCAAATCCACGCTGGCGGACAGGATTTTGGAATTTACCAATCTTGTCAGCGACCGTGAAAAAAAAGACCAATACCTTGACAATATGGATTTGGAAAGGGAACGGGGCATCACAATCAAAGCCCAAACCGTGCGTATCCCGTATACGGACAAAAACGGGAAAAACTACATTTTGAACCTTATCGACACCCCGGGACACGTTGACTTCAATTACGAAGTTTCCCGTTCCTTGGCTGCCTGCGACGGAGCGCTCCTTGTCGTGGACGCAACCCAAGGCGTCGAAGCCCAAACCCTTGCCAATGTTTATTTGGCACTTGACCATAACCACGAAATCATTCCCGTGCTCAATAAAATTGATTTGCCAAGCGCCGATGTGGAAAGGGTTGAAAAGGAAATCGAAGAAAGCATAGGGCTTGACTGTTCCATTGCGGTTCCCGTTTCCGCAAAAACCGGATTGAATATCGATAAAGTCTTGGAAGCGATAGTCGAATACCTGCCCGCTCCGCAAGGAGATTTGAACGCTCCCCTGAAAGCCCTTATTTTTGATTCTTGGTATGATTCCTACCAAGGCGTCATCGTGCTTTTCAGGATTATGGACGGAAAAATCAAAAAAGGTGACAAAATCCGCCTTATGGCGACCGGCAAGGAATATGAAGTCATCCGCTTAGGGGTGTTTTCTCCTACGGCGAAAGATTTGGACGAACTCGGAGCCGGCGAAGTAGGCTTTTTATGCGGCAACATCAAGGAACTTGGCGACGCCCGGGTCGGCGATACCGTGACTCTTGCGGAAAATCCGGCGCATGAAGCCGTTCCGGGTTTCAAAGAAGTCCAATCCATGGTTTTCTGCGGTCTGTACCCTACTGATTCCGCTGACTATGAAACCCTTAAAACTGCTTTGGAAAAATTGCAGCTCAACGATGCCGCGTTCTCTTTTGAACCCGAAACCTCGCAAGCTCTCGGCTTTGGCTTCCGCTGCGGTTTTTTGGGCTTGCTGCATATGGAAATCATTCAGGAAAGGCTTGAACGCGAATTTCAAGTGGAACTTATCGCAACAGCCCCTTCCGTCATTTACAAAGTCCTCACCACGGACGGGCAGGAACTTTCCATCGATAACCCCTCAAAGCTTCCCGACCCCGCAAAAATTGAAGTTCTCTACGAACCTTATGTCAAAATGGACATCCATGTTCCCCAGGAATATGTGGGCAACGTGTTCAAGCTTTGCGAAGAAAAACGCGGCATTCAAAAAAACATGGGCTATCTGACTTCCTCCCGCGTTGTCATCACCTATGAACTGCCTTTTGCGGAAATTGTTTACGATTTCTTTGACAGGCTGAAATCAGGCACGAAAGGCTACGCGTCCATGGACTACGAACCTATCGATTACCGCGCCTCCAACCTTGTCAAGCTTGACATCATGCTGAACGGCGATCCGGTTGACGCCCTCGCCGTCATCGTGCACAGGGACAAAGCCTATTATTACGGCAGAAATCTCGCCTTGAAACTCAAACGCACCATACCGCGGCAGCTTTTTGAAGTCGCCATTCAAGCGGCTATCGGACAAAAAATCATAGCCAGGGAAACGGTTTCCGCTTTCCGCAAAAACGTTACCGCAAAATGTTACGGCGGCGACATCACCCGTAAGCGCAAACTTCTTGAAAAACAAAAAGAAGGCAAAAAACGCATGAAGCGCATGGGCAATGTGGAACTTCCGCAGGAAGCGTTCCTTGCCGCCCTTTCTGTCGGCGATGAGGCGTAGTTTCATTCTTCTGCCCCAAAAACGGCGCGTTGCGGCTTGAGCAATACGCCGCTGCGGAATAAAAAATTAAAAACAAAACTTTTTGCTTGCTTTTTACAAAAAAAAATGCAAAATAACGTTCTCAACATTGTAACCATGAATCATGGTAATTAAGGAAAGGAGAGAAACTCATGCCAAAGATGAAAACGAGTCGCTCTGCCGCAAAGCGTTTCACTGTGACAGGCAGCGGAAAATTCCGCCGTCGTCGCCAAGGCTTACGTCACATTTTGACTAAAAAATGTGCGAAACGCCGTATGCTTTTAGGTCAAAGCGCAATTGTTGACAAAACAAACGAAAAAGCTTTGCGCCGTCTTATGCCTTACGCATAATCTGGCGTTTCTTATTGAATTAATTGTAACATATTTAACACTTCACTGGCTTTTACCGATCTCCGCCTCGTGAAGTTGATTTTGGAGGTATTCCATGCGTGTAAAGAGAGGTCTTGCTAGTCATCGCAGGCACAAGAAATATTTAAAATTAGCAAAAGGTTTCCGCGGCGGTCGCAGCCGTTTATACCGTACCGCCCGTGAAGCGGTTGAACGCTCATTGGTTTATTCCTATCACGGACGTAAACTCCGCAAACGTGATTTCCGTAAGCTTTGGATTATGCGTATCAATGCCGGTGCACGTTTAAACGGTCTTTCTTATTCACGTTTCATGCACGGTTTAGAGCTTGCCGGTGTTGTTATCAACCGTAAAATGCTTGCCGATTTAGCTGTTCGTGAAAAAGCCGACTTTGCCGCTCTTGTGGAATTAGCGAAAGCTAAACTTGCTTAATCTCCCACACTTAACGCAATGTTTTAGGAAGGGTAAGCTATTGCTTATTCTTCCTTTTTTTCTTATTTTATTCCAACAAACCTATATTATGAGAGTTTACTATGGATATTCAAAGTCAACTTGGCAACCTTGCAAATGAATTGGAAAAAGCTCTTACCGCAATAAGCAGCCTGCAGGAGCTTGAGGCGCAGCGGGTGAATTTTCTTGGCAGAAAAGGACATTTGGCTCAAATCATGTCACGCCTGCCGGAACTTTCCCCTGAAGAACGTCCCGCTTTCGGACAAGCTGCGAATGCTGTGAAAAACAAACTGACCGCCATGCTTGAAGAACGCAGGATATCCATGGAACAAGAAAAAGAAGCGGCTTTGCTCGCAAATTTCGATGCGACACTCCCCGGCAGAAAACCGTGGCAAGGTTCACTGCACCCGATCACCCGCGCCATGGAGGAAGTGACTTCCGTTTTTCAAAATATGGGTTATCAAATTGTCACAGGTCCGGAAGTCGACACCGATTTTCATTGTTTTGAAGCGTTGAATATGCCTCCTGAACACCCCGCCCGCGACATGCAGGACACGCTCTACATTCAGGACAAAGTGGTTCTGCGTACCCACACTTCGACCATGCAGGTCCGTACCATGCTCAAGAATAAACCGCCGCTCGCCATTATCGCTCCGGGAAAAGTGTACCGCCGCGATTCCGACCTCACCCATACCCCCATGTTCCACCAAATCGAGGGCTTGGTTGTCGATAAACATATCACCATGGCTGATTTGCGCGGCACACTGACAGCATTTTTGCAAACCGTTTTCGGCAAACAGACGAAAGTGCGTTTCCGTCCGAGCTTTTTCCCATTCACCGAACCGAGCGTTGAAGTGGATATGAGCTGCACCCAATGCGCAGGCAAAGGACACTTGGCAGACGGCTCCCCCTGCCGTATCTGCAAAACAACCGGCTGGCTCGAAATCTTAGGCGCCGGCATGGTCGACCCCGCCGTTTTTGAATCTGTCGGCTACGACCCGAAAGAAGTTACGGGCTTCGCTTTCGGACTCGGTGTGGAACGTATTGCCATGCTCAAATACGGCATTACTGATTTACGTATTAACTTTGAAAATGATATGAGATACTTGTCCCAGTTCACGGGTGCATAATCTCTTTTAATATAAGGAATATCGTATGTTATTGAGTTTAAATTGGCTTCGGGAATTTGTGCCGTACGCAGGAAGCGCGGAAGAACTGGGCGAACGCCTCACCATGCTCGGACTGGAACTTGAAGAAATTGTCCATCCGTTCCATGAAATCCGTGAAATGGTGCTCGGACGCGTGCTCACCTGCGAAGACCACCCTGATTCCGACCATTTGCATGTTTGCTCCGTTGATTTAGGCGGCGAAGAACCCGTCACCATTGTTTGCGGCGCCCCCAATGTGGCGGAAGGACAGCTTGTTGTCGTCGCCCCTGTCGGCTCAACCATGCCCGGCGGATTTCAAATAAAAAAAGCAAAGCTCCGCGGCGTGCCTTCCAATGGCATGATCTGCTCTGAACGGGAAATGGGACTGAGCGACGACCATTCCGGTATTTTGGTTCTTCCTGAAACGGACAGGCACGGCAATCCGTTCAAAGTCGGCTCAAATTTTGTGGAAGCCATGGAAATGGATACCGAAGTTCTCGACCTCAGCATCACCCCGAACCGCGCCGACTGTCTTTCCGTGCTCGGCATTGCCCGCTTGGTTGCCGCCGCATATGGCTTGCCTCTGACTCTGCCCGAATTTAAGCTTGAGGAACACGGCGCCGACTGCTCCGGCGAATACGCCATTGAAATCAAAAATCCCGACTTTTGCCCTTGTTATTGCGGACGTGTTCTTGAAAACTGCACAACGGAAAAATCCCCCTATTGGATACGCTACCGCCTGCATGCCGCCGGCCTGCGTCCTATTTCCAATCTTGTGGACGTGACGAACTATATTCTTATGGAATTGGGTCAGCCGCTCCACGCTTTTGACGCTGACACCCTGAAAGGCGGCAAAATCATCATTCAATCCGCAAAGGAAGGACAAAAATTCACCACCTTGGACGGTCAGGAGCGAACCCTCAAAGAAAGCGACGGTCTTATCTGCGACGCCGAAAACGCCATTGCGTTAGCCGGTGTCATGGGCGGACTTGATACGGAAATTTCAAACACGAGCAAAAACGTGTTCCTTGAATGCGCGTTGTTTAAACCCGCCTCCATCCGCCGTACCGCACGCCGCTTGGGTTTAAATTCCGACGCAAGCTACCGCTTTGAACGCGGGGTCGACCATGAAGGCATGGCTTATGCCCTTGATAAGGCGGCTTATCTCATGCAAACATACGCCAAAGGAACGGTGCGCAAAGGCATTTGCAAAGCGGAACCGAAACCGTTTTCCCCCGCAAGGATTTCTTTCCGTCCAAGCCGTCCGGAATTTATACTCGGCATGCCGATAAACGAAGATTTTTGCGAAAAAACGCTGCTCGCCCTTGACTGCAAAATTGAAAAAACAAGCAAAGAGGAATGGACGGTATACGCTCCGGGCCGCCGCTATGATTTGACCCGAGAAGCTGATTTGGTTGAAGAAATAGCGATTTTCAACGGCATAGACAATATGCCGTCAACATTGCCGAAACTTTCCCATACGTTGGAACACTGCGGAAAACCCGAAGGACAGCACCATTTCATCATGCGCGCGAAGCATTTCCTTGCGGGTCTTGGCATGAACGAAGCCATCAATTACAGCTTCGTCGGCAACAATGATCTGGACATGCTCAATCTTCCGAAAGAAGACCGGGTGAACATCATCAACCCGCTCAGCGCCGAACAGGACGTGCTTAAAACCCATCTTGCGGCGGGAATACTGCAAAGCGTACGTGAAAATATAGCCCATGGGGCGCTTGGTCTGCGTCTTTTTGAAATCGCCCGCACATTCCATAAAGACGAACAAAGCGAAACAACCGTAAAGGAGCGTCTGCATCTTATTTTCGCTCTTTACGGCAACCGCTTTGACAATGCATGGGGAAACGGCGAAGAAGAAACCGATTACACGGATCTGCGCGGCTTTGTCGACCATTTTGTTGCCGATTTTCTGCACCTTGAAGCAATGCGGGTGCAAAAACTTTCTTCCCACCCTTATTTGAGCCCTGCCGTGGAGCTTTCCACTGACAACAGACAGGTTGTCGGCATCATGGGACGTGTGCAAAAAAATATCGCGGAAGAATATTATGCAAAAAAATCCGTTTGGATCGCGGACTTGGAATTGGATACCTTGGAAGAGCTGAGCCGCGGCAAAAAACCGCATTTCACCCCCTTGCCGGTTTACCCCGCCGTGCGCCGCGACATGACCTTTATTTGCCCGCAGGAAATGCCTGTGAAAACCGTCCTTGACGCAATTTGCCAAAGCAAAGGCAAATTCTTCACGGGAGCGGAACTGCGTGACCTTTATATTCCAAAGGACAGCAATGAACGCAACCTTACGTTCCGTCTGACATTCCAATCCTTGGATAAAACCCTTGAAGACAAAGAAGTTGACAAAGAACGGGAAAAAATCGCCCAAGCCGTGATGAAAGCCCTGAATATCAGAATGTGATTTTTTCCAAAAAAATACATTTTTCCGATCACCAATACCGAAACAGCAAACAATAAATGTTTGCTGTTTCGGTATTGCGTGAACATAAAACAAATCCCTTTCCGCCGAAACGGAAAGGGATTTGTTTTGTCATGCCGTCAGGCACCGGTTTTTATGTCAGAAACTGTAACGCACCATGGCTCCGACCGTATGGTTCGTAACATGCTCTGAAACATCAAGGGAATAATCCAAGCCGAAAGAAATCTTGTTTTTGCCGAACTGAATGCCGACTGTTCCGTTTCCGACAACATCGTCAAGCACCGTTGTAGACAAGGAGAGCGGGTTCGCATTGGTGCCGACAAGGTAGCTTATGCTGTCGGAGTCCAAATCCCCCGCGTTGAATGTTACGCCCAAGCGCGCTGACGGGCTGATATTCCAGCCGTTGTTCAAAATGAAGTTCTTCGCAATACCGATGGAAACGGGAATGCTTAACACATCCTGGCTTTCTATTTTCGTGTCGAAAAAGGCTTCGCCGAAAACTTTGGAATGGTAATCATCGGTATTCAAATGTATGTATTTGACGCCGATACCGGGGCTGACAATGAAAGAGTTCACATTGATATCATATTGGGCGCTGAGTCCCGCCATAAACGTATTGCTGTCAACATCGGCTTCAACGCCGCCGACGTTTGTGTGCGCTTCTGTTTCGTTGTTGGTGGCGGTGTAACTCAAATCAGCGGCAACATATAAAGCCCCGCTTCCCATTTCGCGGCGGACGCCCGCATAAATGCCGCCGCCGATAAAGTCGGAATCATTGCTTGCATAGGATATTGTGTCCACGGAATGGGAATTGCCTCCCCCGCCGTGCACCTGAACGCCTACGCGGATATCCGTTTTGTCATTATAAGCCGCCGTATAGTCAAAACCCAAGCTCGCTCCGCCGATATTGGCGTTATATCCTGCTTTTGAAGAACCGCTTTCCATATCGCGCACGCGGCTGTTCTGATAAATAGGATTGAACCATACTCCCAAGCCCTTGTCCCAGCCGGGCACGGTTTCAGAAAAAACATTGCCAAGGGAAGGAACAGGGCTTGCGTCGGCGATGAGGACATTTTTCTTCGCCACCGTCTGAACCTGCACGGAAGAACCTATTCCCATACGTCCCATGGTGTTTTGGGAAGCCCCGGTCACTGCGTATACGGCTGTGCCGGCACTGCCGCTCACCGCGCTCACGGCTGTTGTTCCGCTATTGAAATTGGGGTCGAAAAGCCTTGCAAGGTATCTTGTTCCCGCATTTGAGTGTGACGTATTGGTAATGTCGCTTCCCAAGCTGTTGACAAAATCGATTGTGGAAGCCGCCACACTGCCGGCAGGCAACGCGTTTTCATTTCTAACGATTTTAAGAGTCAATTCGCCTTCTGCGGAATCAACGACTGTGGCTTCAAGAAGCGTATGTATCACAAGATTAATATCTTCCATTGTACCCAATTTCGTTCCAACTCCCTCATCTTTTTCAATTTGGTCATACCCTTTCACAAAAGTGAAATTTGTGCCTTCCTGAGCATTGGTTATCTTCAATGTGGCACCGTTTTCAATGATGAACTTGGAACCGGCACTGCCGATTATCGCACCGCTTTTACTTCCTAACGGTGGATTGTAATTAAAAACATCAATTTCCTCAAAATCCTGATAATTGCCGAAATCCAGCCAAAGGGTGGAATCTTTTGTAAATTTGGTATCTCCTGTCGTCTTTAAATCTGCAAACTTGCTGAGGTATACATAACCCTCGGCAGTTAAATTGTTGACCGTGCCGGCGGCATTGAACCAGCCAAGCATTGCGCCCTTATTAACATGAAATGTTCCTTGAGTATGTTGGAACGTGCCGTTTCCGAGAATAACTGCCGGTCCATCATGACCATACCCTGAATCGATAGTGACATTATTGGTTGCTGAAAATGTTCCGGAAACAATTTCCAAGGCAGAACCTTTTTTAAAAATAATTTCTTCAGATTCAGTATAATTACCAATGCTGAAATTATCCTCATGATCATACACAACAACAGCATTTGCGGTAAAACCCCACATTCCTCCCATGCAAAGAACCATGGTTCCCATACCCAGCGCTTTTAAAAAATTCCTTTTTTTAAAAACGGTTAACATGTCTTTTTTCCAATACATTGCTTACCCCACAATAAAAAAATTTTTAAAACTTTATGAAAATAAAATTTAAAAAAATTTATATATATATATATATTGTCAAGCGTTATTATCGCTCCCTCCCCGTAAGGAAAATTCCAACGCCCCCTTTGCGGAGCGTTGACGCCCCAAAAACGGCATCATGAAAAAAACAATAAAATTTTACTAGCCAAGCATATAAAAAAAAGCTAAAATTATTGCATAAAGCAATAAGGAAATTTCATGGCACGAGTATACAGAATCGGCGAAGCCGCAAAAATTCTCAATGTGAAAACCAGTGTTTTACGCTTTTGGGAATCCGAATTTCCCCAAATCCGCCCTAAAAGAACAGAAACGGGGCAACGCTATTATTCTGAAAAAGACATGCATATCCTGCAAAAAATCCATACCTTGCTCTATCAGGAAGGCATGACGATCAACGGCGCCAAAAGAGTCTTAAAAGGTTCAAACAAGCCTCTTGTCGACGAAATAACGCTTCCTTTGGAACAAAACACGCTTATCCCGAGCGGGTTTCCCCTTGAAAAAAGCGGCTCCCAATACAAAGAAACCCTGCATGAAATATTTTGCGAATTAAAACAACTTCATACCATTTTAAATTCCAATCGGTGAATATGCCATGATCTTATCCCCTTCCCTTCTTTCCGCTGATTTCGGCAGCCTTGAACAAACCCTCAAAGACCTCGAAAATTCAGGGCTTTCTTGGGTGCATTGGGACGTTATGGACGGCTTATTCGTGCCTAACATCACGTTCGGACAGCATGTGATAAAAATGCTCCGCCCGAAATCAAAACTTTTTTTCGATGTCCACCTTATGATTGAAAAACCGGAACGCTATCTTGAAGATTTCAAAAAAGCGGGGGCTGACATGCTTGTCATCCACGCGGAAGCGACAAACCATATCCAGCGCACCCTTGCAGAAATACGCCGTTTGGGCATGCGGGCGGGTCTTGCCCTCAACCCCGCAACGCCTCTTAATGTTTGCGAATACGTGCTTGACGATACGGATATGATTTTGCTTATGAGCGTCAACCCCGGTTTCGGAGGACAAAGCTTCATTCCCGCCACCTATGAAAAAATCCGTACGCTCCGCAAAATGCTCGGCAGCAGGAAATGCCATATCCAAATCGACGGAGGCGTCACGCCTGAAAATACGAAAGAACTCTGCAAAGCCGGCGCTGATGTCTTGGTTTCCGGCTCCGCCTTTTTTGCTTATCCTCCTTTTGATGTCCGCCATCGGGCATTCCAAAAGGAAGCAATATAACGTCAATACGATAAGGAAAAACAATGGAACTTCGCAAAGAATGTGCAAATGCTATCCGTGCCTTGGCAATGGACGCCATTGACAAATCAAAATCCGGTCACCCCGGAGCGCCTATGGGCATGGCGAACATGGCGGAAGCCTTATGGCGTTTCGCCTATAAGCATAACCCCAAAAATCCCCGCTGGTTCAACCGTGACCGTTTTGTTTTGTCCAACGGGCACGCCTCAATGCTTCTTTACAGCCTTTTGCACCTGACAGGCTATGATTTGAGCATGGACGACATTAAAAATTTCCGCCAGCTCCACTCAAAAACTCCGGGACACCCCGAAATTGAAAGAACCGCAGGGGTCGACATCGGAACCGGTCCGCTCGGTCAGGGTATCGCCACGGCTGTGGGCATGGCGCTTGCCGAAAAACTGCTTGCGAAGAAATTCAACAGGGAAAACCATGCTGTCATCGACCATAAGACATGGGTCTTTTTAGGCGACGGCTGCCTTATGGAAGGGGTCGCCCAAGAAGCGATTTCCCTTGCCGGAACATGGAAACTGAACAAACTCATCGCCCTTTACGACAGCAACGCCATTTCCATTGACGGCGACATAAAAAACTGGTTTACCGAAGATGTAGCCAAACGCTTTGAAGCCTCAAACTGGCATGTCATCAAAGATATTGACGGACATAATCCCGAAGAATTGGATGAAGCCCTTGCGGCGGCGCAGGCTGTTTCCGACAAACCCGTTCTCATCATCTGCAAAACCGTTATCGGGTACGGTTCGCCGCATAAAGCCGGCAAGTCCTCCTGCCATGGCTCGCCCATGGGAGCGGAAGAAAATGAAGCGACCAAACAAACCCTTGGCTGGAAATACGCTCCCTTTGAAATTCCGCAGCACCTTTACGACGCTTGGAATTGCGCTGAAAAAGGCAAAAAAGCCAATGACGAATGGGACAAGGCATTTCAGGAGTATGCAAAAGCTTACCCCGAACTTGCAAAGGAGCTCTCCCGCCGTATCAAAGGTGAATTTCCTCCTGAATACAGCGAAGCTTTTGAAAAACTTTTCACAGACCTATTAAACGCCCAAGAAGACATCGCAACCCGTGTCGCCGGCAAAAAAGTTTTAGACGCCATTGCCCAAAGCCTGCCTGAACTTCTTGGCGGTTCCGCCGATTTGACAGGTTCCGTCGGAACCCTGCATGCAAATTCCAAAGACTTGGATCTGGAAAGCTTTGAAGGCAACTATATCCACTACGGCGTTCGCGAATTTGCCATGAGCACCGTTATGAACGGTTTAAGCCTGCATGGCGGTTTTATTCCTTATGGCGGAACATTCCTTGTTTTCTCCGATTATGCGAAAAACGCCATCCGCTTGGCGGCTCTTTCAAAAATCCGCGGTATCTGGGTGCTTACCCACGATTCCATCGGTGTTGGCGAAGATGGTCCGACCCACCAGCCCATCGAGCATGTTTCCGCCCTCCGTCTTACTCCCAACGTGGACGTTTGGCGCCCTTGCGACACTATTGAAAGCGCCGTCGCATGGAAAGCCGGCATTGAAAAGAAAGACGGTCCCACCTGCCTTGCCATGAGCCGGCAAAACCTCAAAGCGCAAGCCCACACAAAAGCACAGCTCGCTGACATTGCAAAAGGCGCGTATATTCTTTCGGACAGTGAAAAAACCCCCGAAATCATCCTTATCGCCACGGGTTCCGAAGTCGGACTCGCCGTGGAAGGGGCAAAAGCTCTCAAGGAACAAGGAAAACAAGTCCGTGTTGTTTCCATGCCCTGCGCTGATGTTTTTGACAGACAAGACAGCGCCTATAAAGAAAAAATCTTGCCGAAAGCCATTCGCAAACGCGTAGCCCTTGAAGCGGGCAGTGCGGATTTTTGGTACAAATATGTCGGACTTGACGGAAAAATTATCGGCATGACGAGCTTCGGCGAATCTGCGCCTGCAAACCAACTGTTCGCATATTACGGGTTCGGTCTGGATAATCTTCTTGCAAAAGCAAAAGAACTTTTAGGAGAATAAAATGAAAGCATTAAGTATGGACGATGTGGATTTGCAAAATAAACGCGTTGTCATCCGCTGCGATTTGAACGTACCTCTTAAAAACGGCGTTATCAAAGGCGATAAAAGGATACGTGCCGTTATTCCGACCATTCGGAAAGCGCTGGATAAAAATTGCGCCGTTATTGTCTTATCCCATCTGGGACGCCCGACCGAAGGCGTTTTTGAAGAAGAATTCAGCCTTGCGCCCGTTGCTGAGCGCCTTGGCGAACTTCTCGGAAAAGAAGTCCGCTTCCATGCCTATGATCCTGAGTTAAAGGTTGAAGCTAAAAACGGCGAAGTCGTATTGCTTGAAAACGTCCGCTTTTTAACGGGCGAAAAGAAAAACAATCCGGAACTCGGAGCGAAATTTGCGTCTTTAGGCGATATTTATGTCATGGATGCTTTCGGTGCCGCCCACAGAGCGCACGCTTCGACAGAATCCGCTGTCCGCCAAGCAAAAACAGCTGTCGCCGGACCGCTTATGCTGGCTGAAATGGAAGCTGCGAATAAAATTTTACAGGAACCAAAACGCCCTCTTTACGCCATTGTCGGCGGCTCAAAAGTTTCCACGAAAGTCACGGTGCTTGAAAATCTGCTCGGCTTTGTGGACGGGCTCATCGTCGCAGGCGGCATTGCCAACACATTTCTTTTGGCGGAAGGCTACGCCGTCGGAAAATCCCTTGTGGAAGAAGATTTCGTGGAAGAAGCAAAACGCCTTATCAAACTTGCGAAAGACAAGAATGTGGATTTGCCGCTTGCAAAAGATGTTGTCGTGGCAAAAAATTTGAGCACGGCGCAAGATTTGAGAACGTGCCCGATCAAGGATATCAAAGCCGACGAAGCGATTTTCGATATGGGTGAAGAAACCTGCAAGGAATTTGCCAAAGCTCTTGAAAAAGCCAATACCGTTGTTTGGAACGGACCTCTCGGCGTTTTTGAGCAAAGTCCTTTTGACAAGGGAACACGCCTAATTGGCGATATTTTGGCAAAAAGCAAAGCATACACCCTTGTTTGCGGCGGGGACAGCGTTACCGCCGTCGAACAATTCGGCATTCAGGACAAAATGGGGTATTTGTCCACCGGCGGCGGTGCGTTTTTGGAAGTGCTGGAAGGAAAAATTCTTCCTTCAGTTGCCGCCCTTGCTGATCGCGCATAATTAAATATTGCCTGTATTTAAATGATAAAGCCCCTCTCCATTTTTTATGAAAAGGGGCTTTTTTTACGACACATCAATATATCCCGAACTCTTCCGTATCAAGTTCCTGGGTTGCAAGCAATTTATCATACCACGCATCCCTTTGCATTACCGATTTCAATTTCTGCGCGTATCCTTTGACAACCTCGGTATTCAGCTGCCGAACCGCGGATTGCTTAACCTCTTCACAGAATACTTTATCTTCAAACTTACTCGCAAGTTCCGCAAGCAGCAATAAATTATGCTTGGAAAAACAAAGGGAAGCCGCGCGCTGGCAATAAGCAAGCGCTTCTTCTGTTTTTTCCTGCCTGATCAAACTTCTGATAAGAATTTGATAGCCATCATGCCAAAAAGGTTCTTTTAAAAGATATTCCCTGCAAAGCCCGTCAGAATACGAAGATAAGACCGTTTTATTGAATTGCTTTCTTTTTTCTTCAGCCAAACGCGGATAAAATACAAAATCCTTTGTCAGTGCTGGAACATAGCCGTCTTGGGCGTAATATAAATGAGCGTCAGGAATGATATGGGGCTTTCTGGCAAAAAGGAGTTTGCTGTTATGCATATCGGCATTCAATCGTCCGGGAGTCTGGCTGGTATGATGATAGACTATGCTTTCAGGCACAACCTGCTGCATGCACTCATGCTCAACATACGTATAACAAAGGTCAATATCTTCCATGCCGTTTTTATAGTCTTCGAAAAATTTTCCGACCGCAAAAAACTGCTCCGTACGGCATAAAAGTACCGCCCCGGTGATGATACGGAACTTCCTCTTCCGCAATACAGCCGGATGTGTCGGCTGAAAATCGGAATAGATATGCCCCACCTGTTGGATAGGCGTTACCGTCACCCCGCAATGCTGCACTGTTCCGTTAGGAAAAAGCAGCAATGGCCCGACCATGCCCACACGCGGATTATCAAGGGCTTTTACCAAGGGCGGCAGCCAGTTTCGCGTCACGACGGTATCATTATTTAAAAATAAGATATATTCATGCCCGTCTTTTCTTGCTTCTTCCGCCCCTTGATTGCAGGCGACGGCAAAACCTAAATTCTCTTGGTTGCAGATATAGGTGAAATGCCCTTCCCCAAATAAGGACCGCCCCATTTTTTCGGCATGAGTGGCGGTTTTATCCGTGGAAGCGTTATCAACCAAATAAACATGAATATCGGCAAGCTGCGTATGTTTCACAAGGGACTGCAAACAAGGAAAGGTCATTTTTTCCCATAAATTCCAAACAGGTATCACAATACCAATTCCCATAATCCCTCCCTAATTGAAATCAGCAAGCAGAGCTCTCAAATCAAATTCACCGAATTGATATTGTTTGCATTCGGTTCGAAGCCTTGCCATCGCGTCATGAAGATGCGGAGAAGCAACCCCGTGATAAATGGAAGTGTACACTTCCAAAAGGGCAGCCAAAGAATCACAGGCTTTAATCAGCTTTCCGTCTTTGCCGTTATACCTGTCTTCATTAAATTCCTGCATTTGACTGTATTCGTCCAATGTATGCACAATGCCGAGCTCGTCTTGATATTGCTCTAAAAATTCCGAACTGTACCCCACCCCCAAATAATAAGACAGGCAGTTGACAATATCCTCGTAACCGGCGCTGCGAAGCGGGTCCAAAATACGTCTTTCCAATTCATCCTTTTCATATTGGTGAATGATTTCAGGCAGTTCTTTAACGGATTTTTTAACCGGATTGATGATGTCACGCGTCAAAAGTTCCGGCAAATCATGGAAAAGCCCGCAAAAAAAGTTGTTGACAGCCCTAGCCTTTGAAAGACCTTGTTCAATGGACATCATATAAGCGATAAGCCCCACAATGAACATATGCCCGAGCACGGAAGTTTCAGGAACACGCGCAGTCTGCGACCAGCGGATCTGAAACCTGAGCTGCCCGCACAAATTGGCGACACGGGCAAAAGGATTGCCGGCATTATTCAATAAGTCAGAAACGCCCTGCACATCTTTCATGGATTGAAGCTGTTCCGTAAACGACAAATCAATATCCCGAAGTTCCTCGTCAAAAAAATTCAAAGAACGGATTAAATTAAATTCCCATTTCGAAGCGAACAAATGCGAAGCCGTCAAAATCCTTTTCGCCGGGTTGTTGTCCTGAAAATCCAGCGCGTCCGTGTGATACGCGACAAAACGCTTCCAAAAATCCTCATTGATGGGTTTGACAAGCGGTTCAAGTTCCGCAAAAACCCAATTCGTCAGCTGTTCGAAATGTTCTCTGTTTTCCCTGATCTGATAAAAAACAGGCGGTTTGATATCGGTAATGACAAGGCGGTACATATAATCAAAAATACAGCCTTCGATAATTTCAACTCCGAGTTCCAAGGCGATATCGTCTTCCAAGTCGCGGGATTTCAATTTATAGAACAAAAAAGCCGTTATCATTTTATGGGCTTGCTTATCGACTTCATAAAGCTCCACGGGGCGGAGCTTATCATTCCAACGGCGCATGAGCGAACCGGAAAAAATGAATTGTAAAAAACTTTTGCGTATTTTTGTCATGGTTACCTCACGCGCAAATATTAAAATAAGCCTGAAAAATAAGCAAGAATAAAAAAAATTTTTTTATCAAAAAAAAACGTGCTTTTTTTAAAAAAATAAGATATAAATATTTTTGTTTTTATTTCTGCCATCCCGTTACTCGCAGATTTAAAAGACACACTCCTTTTAAACCATGTGGAATAAGCTAAAAAAATTATTTTTTTAGTTTCTTTTTTATTGACATACAGTCAAAAAAAACCTATTAATCCATCTTTGCGATAAAAGCGAGACAGGAGAGATATACATGAAAACTTATAGCCCAACTCCAGAAAGCATTGATCGTCAATGGTTTTTGGTTGACGCACAAGATCAAATTCTCGGACGTTTAGCATCTCAAATTGCTCACCGTTTACGCGGCAAACACAAACCGGAATTTGCTCCTCACATGGACAACGGCGATTTTATCGTTGTTGTGAATTGTGAAAAAATTAAAGTTACAGGTAATAAGCTTCAAAAGAAAAATTACTATCACCATACCGGTTATGTCGGTAATTTAAAATCTATTACCTTAGAAAAACAATTGCAACAAAAACCGGAAGAAGTGCTCCGTGCCGCTGTTCGTGGTATGCTTCCCAAAAACAGACTCGGCCGTGCGATGCTTAAAAAATTAAAAATTTATGCCGGTGCTGAGCACCCTCATCAAGCTCAAGAACCTAAGACCTTGACTTTTGAACGCTAGGAGTAAGCATGTCAACTCAATTTGATTACGGTACTGGCCGTCGTAAAACCGCTACTGCTCGTACCCGTTTGTATGCAGGAAGCGGCAATATTGAAATCAACGGCCGCCCAATGGAACAATATTTTCCACGCAAGACTTTGCAAATGATCATCCGCCAACCATTAGTCCTCACTAAAAATACGGAACGTTTCGACATTAAGGTTAACGTTCAAGGCGGCGGACAAGCAGGTCAGGCAGCTGCGGTGCGTCACGGCATTTCCCGTGCGTTATTGCAGGCAGATGCAGAACTTCGCGGCATTTTGAAACGTGCAGGGTTCCTGACTCGCGACGCACGTAAGAAAGAACGTAAAAAATACGGTTTGGCTGCTGCCCGCGCCCGGTACCAATATTCAAAACGTTAATACTTTCTTTCTCCGGTCCGCATTTCAATGCCCCTTTTTTAGGGGCATTTTATGCCATAATTCATAGGTAGCGTTAACAATGTCCGCAAATCAAGTTGTTCAAGCCAAAGACACCCGTCCATGCATAACCGTTATCGGCATGGCAGGAGCAGGCAAAAGCACGGTGGGCAAAATGTTGGCACTTTCTTTAAATTGGGCATTTGTCGATACTGACCATATCATTGAAGCGACCTATGCGACGAGATTGCAGGATGTAGCGGATAAACTCACAAAAGACGAGTTTTTGGATACAGAAGCTTCAATAGTGCAAAGTATTTTTTTCAACAGAACCGTTATTGCGACGGGAGGCTCCGTGGTTTATCGTGAAAAAACCATGGAACACCTTGCAAAGCTTGGTATCATAGTATACCTGAACGTTGATTTGAATCTTATTTTGGAAAGGATAGCGAAAAATCCGGAACGGGGTTTGGCTATCGCCCCCGGGCAAACCATAGAAGATTTATTTCATGAAAGAGAGCTGCTTTATAAGAAATACGCGAACATCACTTTAGATGCGAAAACCATGTCGCCTAAGGAATGCGCACAAAAGCTTATGAAAATGCTTCCGGAAAATGTTCTGTAATCTTTCAGAGCGAACGCTGCGAGAATAACGCTTGCATAGTATCGGATAACGGTTTATACTTGTCTTATCAATAATGAGGAGAAGAGCATGAAAGACGGCATACATCCAAAAGTTTATAAAGCAAAAATCCAATGTGCCTGCGGTTTTGAAGTTGAAGCGCTTTCTACCAAAGGTGAAGCAGTTCACACAGAAATTTGCTCCAACTGTCACCCATTCTATACCGGTAAACAACGTTTTGTTGATACCGCCGGCAGAATTGACCGTTTCCGTAAAAAATACGCTAAATTTGAAAATAAATAATTTCGTTTTATACGGATATATGAATTGCCTCCTTGGTTTTATCCAAGGAGGTCTTTTTAATTGAAGCGACATTATTCTTCTTTAACTTTTCCATACCTTATGATGAAACTTTTTCTTTTCCTATTCGCAATGTTTTACAAATTCACCACCCATATCGGCGGGCAAGCCGTCATGGGCGGACTTATCATGCGCAATTATGAGCGCTATGTGCTTGCAGTAAGAAACAGCGGCAATGAAATTGTCGTCGAGCGGCATACGTGGTATTCCCTTTCAAAACATCCCGTACTTCGGAAAACCTTTATCCGGGGCTTTCCGATTTTATTGGAAACGCTCATCAACGGCATAAAAGCTCTCAACCGTTCTGCGGAACTCATTGAAAGCACCCCCAAAAAAAACACGTTCATGCAAACGTTTTTCAGCCTTGTTTCGGCTATATTGCTGGCGGTTCTGCTCTTCGTGATCATTCCCCATTTTTTTGCTTTCGCCATGGAACACATAGGGCTTGGAGGTTCGATAGACAGCCTTTCATTCCATATTTGGGACGGACTATTCAAAATTTTTCTTTTTTTGGGATATATTTATTTGATTTCGTTTATTCCGGAAATAAAAACCGTTTTGCAATACCACGGCGCAGAACACAAAGTTATTTCCTGCTATGAGAACGAACTCACGGTCTGTGCGGAAAATGCCAAACGGTGCACACGCCTGCACCCCCGCTGCGGCACAAGTTTCATTTTATTCGTTCTGCTTCTCGCCATTATCGTCCACAGCATTTTCGTACCCCTTATTTTGTTCTTTCCTCTTTTGAGAAATAGTGCTATCATGCACAGCGTTGTTATTCTTTTCAAGATTATTCTGATTATTCCAATCAGCGCTTTCGCTTATGAACTAATCCGAGCTTCCGCCAAAAGAACAGCAAATATTTTCCTGAAAATCCTTTCTGTTCCGGGTTTGGCCCTGCAAATTTTGACGACAAGGGAACCAAGCATGGAACAGCTTGAAGTCGCAGTTATTGCATTAAAGGAAGTCTTACAGGACAATCCGCAAAACTTTATAACAGCACCATACAGAATTATTGAAAATAAAGGATAAACCATGTTTGAAAAATTAGAAGCCTTGGAAAAACAATATCTTGAATTTGAAAAACAATTGGCAGAACCGGATATTTTTGAAGATCAGGAAAAGTACCGCAAAATCACCAAAGCCCATGCGGATTTGGATGATATCGTCCATCTTTTCAGAAAATACAAAGCGGCGAAACAGCAATATGAAGACAATAAGGAACTCATGCACGACAGCGACCCGGAAATAAAAAGCATGGCGGAAGAAGAAAACGCGTTGCTCCATGACGAATTTCCCGTAATGGAACAGGAACTGCGTGTCATGCTCCTTCCTCCGGATCCCCTTGATGAAAAAAATATTGTTCTGGAAATTCGGGCCGGTACCGGCGGCGAAGAAGCCGCTCTTTTTGCCGGCGATTTATTCAGGATGTACAGCCGTTATGCTGAACGCATGAACTGGAAAGTGGAAATCATGAGCGAAAACCCGACCGACAACGGCGGATATAAGGAATTGATCGCCCTCATCACGGGAAACCGCGTATACAGCCGTTTGAGATATGAATCAGGAACGCACCGCGTGCAGCGTGTTCCCGCCACGGAATCACAAGGCAGAATACATACTTCTGCCGCAACAGTCGCCGTCATGCCGGAAGCGGAAGAAGTCGATGTGGATATCCGCCCGGAAGATTTGCGGATTGACGTATACCGCGCGTCAGGCGCAGGCGGTCAGCACGTCAACAAAACAGAATCAGCCGTCCGCATAACCCATATCCCGACCGGCACTGTCGTCACCTGCCAAGATGAAAAATCACAGCACAAAAACAAAGCGCGCGCAATGAAAGTGCTCGCTTCCCGCATTTTGCAGGCGGAACAGGAACGCCAGCATTCGGAAATGGCAGCCGACAGAAAATCGCAAGTCGGCAGCGGAGACAGGTCCGAACGCATCCGAACCTATAATTATCCTCAGGGACGTATCACAGACCACCGCGTCAATGTTACCGTTTATTCCTTGGAACGCTTCATGGACGGAGAAATTCAAGGCATTGTCGATGAACTTGCAAGTTTTGCGCAGGCGGAAAAACTCAAAGCGGAAAACCTCGCCTGATACCCGGTATCCGCATAGACAATCAGACCCAAAACCATATACTGCATTTCATTTGCACACTAACGGAATAAGGTTTCAACAGTGAAAAACAATTTTTGCACCTGCAATGATTTGGCATGTCCTTTAAACCCGAAAAATCATGATAAAGGCTGTTCGCCCTGCATCCAAAAAAACTTGCGGCAAAAAGAAATACCGAACTGTTTTTTCAAATTGGCCGGACTTACCGGAAAAAGGGAAAGCTATTCTTTTGAAGAATTTGCCAAACTTGTCCTCGGCAAGAACGGTTCATGAATTTGACTGTGCTGATTAATACGCTGATTTATGAGCTCCGCCTGAAAAACTCTTTCCATATTTTTTTCCAAAACTGCTTGCAAGTTTTTTTTGTATGCTTATTTCTATATTGAGGTATCAATATGAGTAACAATACAGCAGAAAATCAACCGCTCATTGAAACTGCGCAAGATATTCAAGAACCAAAACTCTATAAAGTAATCATGCACAATGATGATGTGACCACTATGGAATTCGTGGTGCAGGTTCTTGTTGATGTTTTTCATAAAAGCATTGAAGACGCTTCTGAAATCATGATGAAAATCCATACGCAGGGTAAAGAGATCTGTGGAATTTATCCGCGTGAAATTGCGGAATTTCGTATCTATAAAACATTACATTTAGCAAAAAATGCTCATTTTCCTCTATTATGCACCATGGAAGAAAATGCATAATAAAGCGTTGCGCATTTATCATAAGGAAATATTATGGGACGTTCACTCATGCAGGCGCTTGCGTTGGCTGTCCTGCAAATCAGAAACAAACGTCATGAATTTATGACGCTTGAACATATTTTGCTCGCCGTCACCTTTGAAAAAACAGGACAAAGGATTTTAGCCGCCTGCAATATCGATATACACGAATTACGCCATAATTTGGAACAATATCTGGAAGAGAACATGACAACCGTCGCTCCAGAAGACAAAGGGGAAATCGTCCAGACACCCGCTGTCACCCGTGTGCTTGAGCGCTGTCTGCGCGAACAGGCCCAAACCAATAAGCAGGCGGAAATAGGAAATTTTCTTATTCATCTTTACAGTGAACAAGATTCATGGGCTGCGTATTTCATTAAAAAACAAGGTGTCATTCTTGCACATATAAAGGACATTGTCAGCCGTGAAGCGGCAAAGTTTTCACAACCCGCCGACAATATCATCATCAGCGATATCAATGAAATAACAAACCCCGAAGATGTGCAGCAATATAAAAATTCCCTGCAAAAAAATCCCGGTGAGACAAAAGAAGAAAAACAATCAGCCTTGGATTTGTTTGCCGTCGACCTTATCGCAAAAGCGAACAACGGAAAAATCGACCCTCTTATCGGACGCGGAAATGAATTGCAGCGCACCCTCGAAGTGCTTTCACGCCGTAAAAAAAATAATCCTCTCTTCTTGGGCGAGCCCGGAACAGGAAAAACCGCCATTGCCGAAGGAGTCGCCCTTGCCGTTGCAAAAGGCGATGTGCCTAAGGATTTTCAAAACTGCCGCATTTTCGCCCTTGATTTGGGAGCGCTGCTCGCCGGTGCAAAATACCGCGGCGACTTTGAAAACCGTCTCAAACAGGTTGTTGCGGAATTGCAAAAGCTGCCCAATTCCATTCTTGTCATTGATGAAATCCACACCCTTGTCGGAGCAGGCGCGACAAGCGGCGGTTCCATGGACGCATCAAACCTTTTAAAACCCATTTTGGCAAGCGGCGATTTACGCTGCATAGGTTCAACAACATACGAAGAGTACAGAAACCATTTTGAAAAAGACAGGGCTTTATCCCGCCGTTTTCAGGTTATCGATGTCAAAGAACCGAGCCGTGACGACTGCCTCGCCATTTTGAAAGGCCTGCAAAAATATTATGAAAAATTCCATACCGTCAGATACGGCAAAGGCGCGCTTGAAGCCGCAGTGGATTTATCCATAAAATATATGCAGGACAGACTGCTCCCGGACAAAGCCATTGACATTTTGGACGAAGCGGCGGCCTCCGTAAAACTGGGATTTTACGCCGCCGCAAAAGATAATGGCAAAAACCGCGCCTTGCCCGTTACAGTGAAACATATTGAAGAAACCATCGCCCGCATGAAGAATATTCCCCCATCACAAGTGAGCATGGATGAAAAACATAAGCTCCGCACACTGAAAACGGATTTGCTGGCACGTATTTTCGGACAAGAACAAGCCATTGAAACCGTAAGCAATGCCATTTGGCGGGCAAGGGCGGGGCTTAATGGCGAAAACCGTCCTCAGGCGAGTTTCCTTTTCCATGGACCGACCGGTGTCGGAAAAACAGAGCTTGCTAAAAATATTGCGGAATTATTGCAAATTCCGTTTTTACGCTTCGATATGAGCGAATATATGGAAAAACATGCCGTCGCCCGTTTGATCGGCTCCCCTCCGGGCTATGTCGGCTTTGAACAGGGAGGACTTTTGACCGACGCCATCCGTAAAACCCCGCATGCGGTTTTATTGCTTGATGAAATAGAAAAAGCCCACCCCGACATCTATAATATTCTTCTGCAGGTCATGGACTACGCGACCCTCACGGACAATAACGGCTATAAAGCCGACTTCCGTCATGTTATCCTGATTATGACGACCAATGCCGGAGCAAATGAAATGCAGAGCCGTACACTTGGATTTGTGGATAAAGGAAAAGCAAGCGGAAAAAGTATCAAAGCGGTTGAAAATACCTTCAGTCCCGAATTCAGGAACAGGCTTGACGCCCTGATTGGTTTTAACAGCCTGACTATTGAGCAGATGCACCCCATTGTGGACAAAGTTCTGCTCAGCCTCAAAAACGGACTTTTTGAAAAGAAAGTGTTTTTCGAACTCACCTCTTCCGCCCGTGACTGGCTCGCCCGTAAAGGATACGACGCGAAACTCGGCGCAAGACCTTTACAGCGCCTTATCAGAACAGAAATCGAAGACGTGCTCGCAAGAGAAGTCCTTTTCGGAAAACTGGCTAAGGGCGGAAAAGTAAAGGCGATAGCCCAAACTCCGCAGGCGGAACATCTTGATTTTATTTTTGAGAAAACACCCGCCCGTCAAAAAGAAAAAATTAAGGAAACCGCTTAAAAACCCTAAGGCTTAATATCCTTTTTTTTCCCATGCGCGATTATGTTTTTCTGGACGAGGAGATCTGGTTTCCCGAATATGAATATGCCGATGAAAACGGATTGCTTGCCGTCGGAGGCGATTTATCCGTGGAGCGGCTTATTCTTGCCTACCAAAATGGGATTTTTCCATGGTACGGCAAAGAAGAGCCTATTCTTTGGTGGGCACCGGATCCTCGTTTCGTGCTTTTTCTCAAAGATTTTCATTTAACCAAAAAACAAAGAAAACAAATGGAAAAAGCCCGATTCCACATTACGGAAAACCATTGTTTTGAAAAAGTGATTGAACTTTGCGCGTCCGTGAAAAGAAAAAGTCAAGAAAATCAAAATGACACATGGATAACGCCTGAAATGCAAAAAGCCTATGCCAATCTGCACAAACACCATATCGCCCACAGCATAGAAGTTTGGACGCAGACCCCCCAAAACCGCGGAGAACCGCCCGTAAGCCATTCCTTTGATAATGAAACCTATTATCTTGCAGGCGGACTATACGGGGTTTTGACTCCGCATGTTTTTTGCGGAGAATCCATGTTCAGCCTCATGCCAAACGCCTCAAGGGCGGGACTTGATTATCTCGTGCGAAAATTGGAAAAAGCCGGGCACATTCTCATTGACTGCCAAATAGAAAGCCCGCATTTTTCCCGAATGGGAGCCCGCAATATTCCAAGACAAGAATTTTTAGATTATTTACATGGAAAAAATGGTGAACATACAAACTAAACGCCTTTCTGTACGTGCGTTATCACAAGACGATTTTGATTTACTTTTTCCCTTTTTGAGTGACCCCAAAACCATGTATGCCTATGAACACGGCTTTTCGAGGGAAGAAGTACAGGCTCTCCTTGATAAGCAGATCCATTCCTACGCTGTCAATAATTTTGGTTTGTGGGCTGTAATATTAAAAGAAACAAAAACATGTATCGGGCTTTGCGGCATCACCCTGCAGTACTATAACGAGAAAACAGTACCGGAGTTGGGGTATATTTTTCATAAAACATACTGGCATAACGGCTATGCCTTTGAAAGCGCAAGCGCCTGCATGGATTTTGCATTTTCCGAACTGAACATACCGAAATGTTACGCAATCATCCATGATACCAACCATGCCTCGCAAAAATTGGCGCTGCGTTTGGGAATGAAGCAGGTTGATACGGTAATTAAACACTATTGGCAAATGGATATGCCCCATTTGGTTTTTGTAAAAGACAGCATGGAAGAACCGTTCAAACCCGCTTCATAAAAACCGTTCCGTGTTTTTAACAATCGGTTATTTTCGCAACACTTGACATCTCTTGTGATTTTTATTACTTTTTCAGAAAAAAATAAGGACTGTGGGAAAAACAAATGTCAAAAAAAATTTTTTACTGCGATACCGTAAAAACGTTTTGTCCGGAATATCCGAATGTTCAAGCCATTTTGGTTTCCGATGGACGCATTGAATTCATGGGAACGAAAGACGATGTTTTAACATATATATATATATAGGAAAACAACAGATTGAAGAAATCCATTTAGGCGAAGGCGTCCTTTACCCCGGATTTATCGATACCCACAGTCACTGCTCCATTTACAGCAATTTATTAGATAAAGTCTATTGTGCCCCGTCCTGCGGCAATATCCCCTCAATTTTACAGAAATTAAAAGAAAAAGCCGATAACACCCCGGAAGGTGAATGGGTTATCGGATACAGTTATGACGATACTGGAATACCGGAAGCAAGGCATTTAAACAAACATGATTTAAATGCGGTCAGCACCAGACATCCTGTTTTAGTTTCCCATATTTCCAGCCATATGGGATATGCCAATGATTTAGCCCTGCAAAAATTTTCTTTTGACGCCCGTACAAAAATTCCGGGCGGCGAAGTCGTTGTCGACAGCCAAGGCCAAACAACAGGCTTTTTATTGGAAACGGCATATTTCAAATGCCTGTCCTATTTGCCGGCAGCCACTCCCGAACAGCAAAAAGAAAATCTGAAAAAAGCTGTTTACGAATACAATAAAAACGGTTTTACGACCATTCAGGACGGCGGACTTGGTTTCGGCACCGACGCCCGGCTCATTACGCAATCATATATTCAATTATATAAAGAAAACCGGCTCAATGCGAGAATATATCTGCAATACGTTCCGGAAGCGTTTGAAAAATTGCTCCCATACGGCTTATGGAATTTCGGAAACGATTATATCACGTTCGGCGGATTGAAATATTTTACTGATGGTTCTATTCAGGGCTTTACCGGAGCCCTTTCCCAAGATTATCACAGCCGTCCCGATTATAAAGGCAATCTCCTTTATCCTCAAGAAGAAATTGACGCAATGATTGAAAAATATCATTGCATGAATGTGCAAATTGCGGTTCACACCAATGGCGACGCGGCTTCGGAAGCCGTTATCTCCGCCTTTGAAAAAGCATTGAAGAAAAATCCCCGCACGGATTTAAGGCATATGCTCGTTCATGCCCAAATGGTTTCCGATTCTCAATTGGAAAGAATGAAAGTCTGCGGAATCATTCCTACTTTTTTTGTCAAACACGTTGAAGTTTGGGGGGATCGCCATGCAAAAATTTTCCTCGGTCCCGAACGGATGTCCCGCTTAGACCCATGCGGTTCAGCCGCAAAAATCGGCTTGCCCTTCGCTTTGCACGTGGATACGCCGGTTTTACCGGTTACCGCGCTTGAAAGCATGCATACGGCCGTCAGCCGCACAAGCTCTTCCGGCATTGTTTATGGCGAAAATCAACGCATTTCGATAAAGCAGGCGCTGGAAGCATACACGGTCAACGCCGCCCTTTGCTGCGCGGGAGAAAAGAACAGAGGCAGGCTAAAACCGGGATATTATGCGGATTTCGTGCTGCTTGACAAAGACCTTGAAGAAATACCTTCCGCCGACATTAAAAATGCCCAAGTATTGAAAACCATTTGCGGCGGCGATATCGTTTACGAAAAAAATTAAAATCTCCCCGCTTTCTTATTAAAAAGGAAGAACACAAATGCAAGAGCAAAGACTGTTGGATTCATTAGCGTTTCTGGCAAAAAACTGCAACGATACTCCTTGGTTGGGAGTAACCCGTTTTTCATGGTCGGCAGCGGACCGAAAAGCCCGCCGATACATCAGCGCGGAACTGGAAAAAATCGGCATAACGGCACATACTGACGGAATAGGCAATATCCATGGCATATATAAAGGAAAAACCGATAAACCCGCGATTGTGATCGGCTCGCACCTTGATACGGTTAAAAACGGCGGTAAATATGACGGAACATACGGAGTTGCCGCCGCATTGGAGGTATTGCGCAGCCTTTACGATAAAAACCATATTCCCGAAAGGAATATCGAATTTATCGCCTTTGCGGAAGAAGAAGGCTCGAATTTCGGCAACACGTGTTTGGGAAGCAAAGCCGTCACGGGGCAAATTTCCGAAAGCGATTTGAAATCCATACGCAATAAAGACGTATCCGCCTGGGATTTGCTGCGGCAATTCGGATTACAGCCTCAAAACCTCATCCATGAACAAATCGACCCTCAAAAAATTCTGGCTTTTTTAGAAATTCATATCGAACAAAACGAAATTTTATACAAAAAAAATATTCCGCTGGGAATAGTTACGGCAATATGCGGCATGCGTCTTTACACAGTCCATATTGAAGGACGTTCGGACCATGCGGCAAGCCCCATGCTGGGAAGAGCCGACCCCATGGCTGCTTTTGCGGAAATAGCCTATTCTATGGAAAAATTATGGAAAGACGGCGTACTGCCGGAAGATTTTTCATGCACCATAGGAAATATCCGATGTCTTCCCAATGCGGGCATCGTCATCCCAAGCCAAGTCGATTTTACCATCGATATCAGGCACATTGACATAGAAACGCTTGAAAAAGGCTGGAAACGCATTGAAACAATGATTAACGCCGTTCAGAAAAAAAGAAATATCCGCTTGACTGTTGAACGCCTTTCCTCAAGCGGCGGAACCGCCATGGCTGAATTTGTGAAAAACACTTTCGCCCAATCGGCAAGGGAACTGAATGCGCCCGTCCATTACCTGCAAAGCGGTCCCGCCCACGACGCGGCAAGCATGGGACATAACGTCCCGGTCGGTTTGCTTTTTGTTCCGAGCATTGACGGACTAAGCCATTGTCCCGAGGAAAACACAAGTCCCGACCATTTGATTTTAGGCGCGAAAGTCTTTGAAAACGCCGTGCTCGCACTGGCAGAACAAAAATGACAATCATTTCTTTATGGAAATGAATATATCAGGCTGAGGTTTTTTTATTAATTCAAAAAGGAGACTTTTAATGAAAGCGAAATTTCTTTCTCTTATTTGCAGTGCAGTGCTAACGGGGCTTCTCTTCATGCCAAGCTTTGCAAATGCGAAAACAACTGTCATCATTGCAAGTTCCGTTGACACCAACGAACAAAACTATTTAAACGTAACTTACAACAAATTTGTCGAACTTGCGCAGCAATATTCCAACAACGCTTTTGATTTCCAACTCTTTCCGAGCATGCAGCTTGGCGACGAAATCGCGACGGTCCGTGCCGCGCAGCTTGGAACACTGCAAATAGCAATGCTGGCAACCAATAACTTCGCTCCGTTCTCCCCCTCCACCGGCTGGGTGAATATGCCGTATTTTTTCAACACATTGGAAGATTTCCGCAAAATGCTTGACATCATGTGGGACCAACATAACGAATGGGCGGTCAAAGAAGCCGGCTGCCGCGTGCTCGCCATTGTCGATGTCGGTTACCGTCAACTCACCACAAGCAAAAAATATCCTGTGCGCAGCCTGCAGGACGCAAAAGGAATTAAAATCCGCACTCCGCAAAATCCGCTCATGGTTTCAACGTTCCAAGCCCTTGGTCTCGAACCTACGGCAGTCGCATTTTCAGAAACCTTCAACGCCTTGCAGCAAGGTGTTGTTGACGGTCAGGAAGGCTGCTTCAACAACGTCATCACATTGAAATTCTACGAAGCGCAAAAATACGCAACAAAAATCAACTATTCCGTCCACAGCGCAAACTTCATCGTAAATGAAAAATGGCTGCAATCCCTTCCTGAAACGGAAAGGGAAGCCCTCATCCGGGCAGGCAAGGAAGCCATGGAATATGAACGCACCAAAGTTGCGGGCATTTTGGAAACCGATGACAAACTTATGGTTGAGCACGGAATGGAACTTCTCGGTGTTGTTGCCGATATTGACGAATGGTTTCGTCTCGGCCGCACCGCATGGCCGAAATGTTACGAAGTCATCGGCGGCGGAGATACGGCAAAAGGCGAAGCAATTGTCAAGCTTGTGATTGAAAAAGGTCAAGGTATCATAGAACAATAAATTTCAGAGGAATTTCCTTTTATTGCGGGAAATTCCTCTTTTTTATTTAAATTCGTCTTTATTTAATCATTTGTCTTTATTTTATTGTTCTTCATAGAGGCAATCATTTTCTCTAACGGGAGTTTTTATGAAAAAATATATCAGATGGCTTGACAAATGGGGAGAAGAAGCCTTTGTTTCCGCCATGCTGACATTCCTTATCGGCATATTGGCGATTGGTGTTTTCTCAAGGTTTTTAATGAACAAATCTTTTCCTTGGGTTGAAGAAATATGCAGTTACCTTTTTATTTGGTCTTCCTATATCGGCATAGCTATCGCCGTGAAACACAAAGAACAACTGAGAGTTCTCATCCTTATGGATTTAATTGCAAAAAAATACCCCGCCGCCGTGCGTGCCTGTTATATCGTTTCGGAAATCATCTTTTCCGTCTTTTGCGTCATTGTTTTTTATTACAGCCTCCGCATGCTTGAAAACATGACAACATTCCCTCAAGTTTCGGCAGCATTGGAAATAGACGTGTTTTACCCTTATTTGATCATTCCCGTCAGCATGGCATTAACCGCTTTCAGAACCCTTCAAACCGTATACCGTGATATTAAAGCCGGCACGCTGCAATACGTTTCAAAAGAGGAATAAAGCATGATTTTAATCGTAACATTTGTTATTTTAATGTTTTTGGGTCTGCCTCTTTTCGGCGTAATCGGGCTTGCCACGGTTACGGCGATGATCGGCATGCCTTTTCCCATGGAGTTCATTCCGCAAAATCTCTATATCGGCATGGACCAATTCCCTTTAATCGCCACCATTGGTTTTGTTATGGCAGGTTTTCTCATGGAACCTGCAGGCATTACCGGTGAAATCATCGATGTTGCAAAACGCAGCGTCGGCAACTTCACCGGAGGATTGGCAATGGTGACAATTCTGGCCTGCATGATATTCGCCGCCCTCAGCGGTTCCGGTCCCGCAACGACAGCCGCCATAGGCAGTATCATGATACCCGGAATGATCAGCGCAGGATACCGCAAAGACGACGCAGCAGCCGTTTCCGCAACAGGCGGCACGCTCGGCATTCTCATTCCGCCAAGCAACCCTTTGATTTTATACGGAGTTGTCGCAAACACTTCCATTGCAGGGCTTTTCATGGCAGGCTTCATTCCGGGTTTCGTCATGACGACTTCCATGTGCATAACGGCTTATATCATCGCGAAAAAACGCGGTTACAAAGGAACGGGAATTAAATTCTCCCTCACGGAACTTTTAAAATCCATTTGGCGGGGAAAATGGGCGTTAGCCACGCCTGTCATCATTCTCGGAGGAATTTACGGCGGCATTTTCACCCCGACGGAAGCTGCGGAAGTAGGCGTCATCTGGACCCTTTTCGTCGGTTTGTTCATTTACCGCAAACTCACATGGAAAAATATCTCCTCCGCATTAATCCGAACCTCCGCATTTGCCGGCTCGGCGACAATTTTAGTCGGCGTTTCCATGGCGTTTTCACGTTTGCTCACCCTATACCAAATTCCGCAAACCGTCGGGGCGTTCATGTCCTCGATTTCGACAAATCCCTCCGTCACGCTTTTGCTCATCGCCTTATTCATCTTCCTCTGCGGATTCGTCGCCGACACGCTGGCAATGGTTGTGGTTCTCGCACCGGTATTTTTGCCTATCACCAACGCTCTTGGGATCCACCCCATCCAACTGGGAATTTTATTTGTCGTTTGCTGTGAAACGGGCTTCTTAACCCCTCCGTTCGGAGCCAATCTTTTTATCACCATGAAAATAACGAACGTGAAACTGGAAGAAGTCGCCTTGCATTCACTGCCGTATCTTCTCACAATTTGGGCGATCATTTTCATTACGGCGCTGTTTCCTCAATTTGTCATGTTCCTGCCGGAACTGCTGTTGTAAACAAAAAAATACCCGAAATGGAGTTATTTACCTATGAATATGAAAAAAATCATCACTGCCGTCCTGCATTTGGCAATACTTCTTACCGCGGCTCCGACATATGCCGCCGAACTGCCGAAACTTGCAAGCGCTTGGATGGGAGAATTTGAAACCTTCGTTGCATGGTATGCAAAAAACAACGGCTGGGACAAGGAACAAGGCTTTGACCTGAGCATGATACCGTTTGATTCCGGCAAAAGCATCGTTGAAAGCCTTGCCGCCACAAACTGGTCCGTTGCCGGCTGCGGAGCCGTTCCCTCTTTGATTGAACCATTAAGCGACTACGTGTATATCATCGCCGCTGCCAATGACGAATCCGCCTCAAATGCCGTTTATGTGCGCAAAGACAGCCCGATACTCAAAACAAAAGGAAACAATCCGCTCTTTCCGAACGTCTACGGTTCGGCAGAAACCGTTGCAAATAAAAAAATAGTGTACACCAAAAACACATCGGGGCATTACCTTTTATCGAACTGGCTGAAAATTTTGGGTTTATCGGAAAAAGATGTCATTTTGCATGAAAGCGAACCGACACCGGCATTAAGCGCCTTCACAGGAGGCAACGGCGATATAATAACCCTTTGGGCTCCCTTTACTTTTGAAGCGGAAAATAAAGGGTTCCAAACAGCCGCAAAAGCCTTGGACTGCGGACTGACACAATACGTATTTCTGCTTGCCAATAAAAACTTCGCAGACAAAAACCCGAAACAGACAACCGCCTTCTTGCGTATGTACATGAAAGGCTTGGAACATATCAAAAATACCGACAGCAGCCTTCTGGCAAAAGACTATGTCAAGTTTTACAAGGAATGGACAGGAAATGAGCTGCCCGAATCACAAGCAAAACTCGATATCCAACGCCATATAGTCTTTTCGCTCGAAGAACAGCTGGAAATGTTCGCTCCGAACGGAAAAATACAGCAATATGTTACGGATATGATCGATTACACAATTGAACACGGCGAATTTTCACCGCGTGAAATCGACAGAATGAAAGCAAACTCAAAAATTACCGACAATTACTTAAGAGCGCTTGCGCAATGATAAAAAAACTCCCCCTTGCAATCGCAGGGGGGAGTTTTTTTATCAACATTGTTTTAGTTAACTATACAAAAACAAGCATGAAAAACGCCTGCGAACTTTTCATCATACATCAGGAAAATATCTGTCCGCATAGGCTTTTAAAAGCACTCCGGTAAGGGCGACAGGCAAGGAAGCGTCTTTGACAAGCTGCCTCGTGGCTTCCAGGGTAGTCACTCTCGGCACTCCGTTTTTTGACACGATTAAATCGGCAAAAGCGTTTGCAACTATCGAAATACAGCCGTTATCAGAAATTTTTGCTCCTGTCAGATGTGCGGGATAGCCGCTTCCGTCACTGCGTTCATGGTGTTCCACCACAGTTTGGATAATGCTCGCATGACTCAAACCGAATTTATTCAGCAAAGCCGCCCCCTGACGCACATGGGCTTGATATTTTTCCGTTTCTTCCTTGTTCAGCGGCGCATCTTTATACACGATATGGGCGGGAACTTTGCACAAACCGATATTATGCAAAATCAGCCCGAGAGCCAGCCGTTCAAAATTTTTCCTGTTCGTATCGTCATTGCGTGTTTTTAAATAAAGCCAGCATCCGATAATCAATGTTGTTACGCCATGCGCGGCGACTTTAAATTCCTTTGTTTCTATTTTCGGCACAAAAGCATTGATCCGCTTCGTGTCTTTCCAGATATATTCGCAAAAAACCATGACATCTTTGTATAACGGCTCATAATAAGCCGGCAAAGGCTGTTCAAGCAAAAGTCCAAGCCTCATTTCCAAAGCCTGCATTAAAATCTGCACAATCTCGGATTCAAGCAGATTGGAGTTGAAAAGAACAAGTTCCGCCTGTTTTGAAAGCAAATCGACATAAATATGCTGATCACTGCGGGAAACGAATAAAATTTCATCTTTGCAGGCTTGGTATATTTCTTCCAATTGCTCATTGGAAAGCCGAACATCTTTTTTGGCGATCGGATATAACCGAGCAATATCTTCCTTAAAAATATATAAATCGACCTTAGGACGGTATTTTGGAAAACTCTGCAGGATTTCCATGCTGATAGGATAGTATTCCTCGCTGATAGATTCTTTCGTTTTCTTCTTATTCATTTCCTATGCCTGTTTCGTATAAATTTTTACCAAGTTTGTTCCCTGTGCTTGTAAATGCGGAGGCTGATCTCCCACGGTGAACACAATTTTCGCTCCGTGAGGAATGAGGGCGAACTCATCGACAAAATCCTGCACCCGCACCAAATGGCTTGGTTCCTGCGAATCTTTAACAAAATACGGCGACACGCCCCAAGCAAAATTCATCTTATGCAAAACATTTTTGCTCAAAGTCAAAGCATAAACGGCATGTTTCGGTCTGCAGGAAGAAAGATAAAAAGCGCTCTTTCCTGAACGGGAATGAACAACCAAAGCATGAGCGTTCGCTTTTTCCGCCAACAAGCAAGCCGAGTATGCCAAAAATTCCGGCAGACCACAACTATATTCTGGCGTTTTTAAAATATTATTCGTTAAAAAATACTCTTCGGCCTGCGCTGTGATTTTCCGCATATAGCTTACCGTTTCGACCGGATATTCACCCATTGCCGTTTCTTCCGACAGCATGACGCAGTCAGCGCCGTCTAAAACCGCATTGGCGACGTCGGTCACTTCCGCCCGTGTAGGACGGTTGGCATGAACCATGGAAAGAAGCATCTGCGTTGCGACAATGACCGGCTTCGCCGCAAGATTGCAGGCTTTGATGATACGCTTTTGAATGGAAGGAAGAAGGGAGAGAGGACATTCGACCCCCAAATCTCCTCTTGCAACCATGATCATATCGCTTTCCTCGATAATCCTGTCCAAATTGTCAAGTGCCATTTGCCGTTCCAGCTTGGAAACGATAGGAAGCTCTTCCGCTCCCAATTCTTTCAGTTTGGAGCGGAGCAAAATGACATCTTCAGGAGTCTGCACAAAAGAAAGAGCGACAGCGTCAACCCCAAGTTCAATGCCAATAGCCAAATCTTTAATATCTTTTTCCGTAAGCGCGGGCAAATTGATTGCTTTATTGGGAATGGCAAGCCCTTTGCGCGAGGTGATGATGCCATAGCTTTGGGATTCAATCAAAACCCCGTGCCCCAAACACTCTTTTACGGTGAATTGCAAAGAACCGTCCGCCAAAACAAGCGATTCCCCGATTTTAAGTTCTTTTATCACTTCCTCATATTCAAAAGGGATGAAAGGATAGGTATCGGAAACCTTTTCCTTTCCCAAATAAAAAACATCCCCGAACTGCACTTGATAGGAGTCGACATCCAAGGTACCGATACGGATTTTGGGACCGGACAAATCCTGCAATACGGTCAGATTGATTCCGAGCTTTTCTTGGACATTGCGTATGGCGGAAATAACGGAATGAAAGAAATCCTTATTTCCATGCGAAAAATTCAAACGAAAAATATTCACCCCGGCTTTTGCCAAAGCAAGCAATTTTTCTTCATTTGCAGAACTCGGACCAATGGTTGCAATAATTTTTGTACGCATATCTTCTCCTTATTTGTTTTCATTTTACAAAATTTTATTTCCGTTGTCGAGTTAACATTTGTAATCATTGAATATCAATATGTTTTTTTATGACAATCAATGCTAATAAAAATTTTATGAAATGATTATAATAAGATAAGAAAAATTTTATTTATAACTTGACAAAGTTAAAAAATAATGAAAAAGTGGAAAAAAGTGGTAAGAAGTGGGTTAAAATGAATTTCAGAGGAAGAACACAACGCAGTTTAGACCCGAAAGGACGTTTCATGCTTTCCCCGGAATACAGGGAAAGTCTGCTTCTGCGTATGCAAAAAAGCGAAAACACACTTTTTCTTCCGCAAAATGCCGCTAATGCCATAATGAAAGAAAACGAAATTTCTGAAATAAAAACCGACGAAAAAAGCGAAATAAAAGTTGTTGTCACAACCTATGACAGCTGCCTTGTCGCCTATCCGTGGCTTGACTGGCTCAAATTGGAAGAACAATTTACCAAAATAGCAAATCCGTCTTCCAAAGTACGGGCGTTCCGCCGTTTGTTCATAGGCGGCGCCGAAGAACAATGCCTTGACGCCCAAGGAAGAATCCGACTCTCGCAAGAACATCGCGAATATGCGCAATTAGATAAAGAAATCACCATATTAGGTCTTACCAACCGTTTTGAAATTTGGAATCCGCCCCTTCTTAAACAAAGCATGGAAGAAATTGATTTCAATGCCGTAAGCGATGAACTCAACGACAGCGGAATAGATTTCGCCTTGTAGAGTTGCCCTATGACGATAACCGCTCAAAACGCAAAACATGTTTCCGTATTGTTACAGGAAGTTATCCAAGCTTTAATGAGCCGGAAAAACAAAGCCTGCCAAAATCCTTGGTTTTTGGACGGCACTCTCGGCTTGGCGGGACACAGCAAAACTCTTTTGGAAGAATTTTCCAAACTCGGCATAAAAGCCAATCTTTGCGGATTGGACAGGGACCCCGATGCGCTTGCCCGTGCGGGCGAAAACTTGAAAGAATATAAAGAACAATGCCGTCTTTTTGAAAGCGACTATGCAGGTTTTGAAACGGTTTTGCCTGCGATAGATTCCCCTCTTTTCAACGGGGTCCTGCTTGATTTGGGAGTGAGTTCCCTGCAGCTGGACGTTGCGGAGCGCGGCTTCAGCTATCACAAGGAAGGTCCGCTCAATATGCGCATGGATAAGGGGTATCTGCAAAAAAAAGAAGCGAAGCCTTATTCAGAAACAGCCCATAGTTTTGTAAATAAAGCTGATTTCGCCACCATGAAGCATGTCATTGAAAAACTTGGCGAAGACCCCCAAGCAGGACGCATAGCCCGTGCCATTATTGACAGGCGCCAGGAAAAACCCATTGAAAACACCAAGGAACTGGCAGACATCATCTATCATGCCTACCCTGCCAAATGGCGCGCCACGGCAAGAAACCACCCCGCCACACGCACATTTCAGGCGATACGCATGTACGTCAATGACGAGCTTGGTCAACTCAACACATTTTTAGATACCATCATAAACCATGTCGCTCCCCATGGCGTCATCGCCATTATCACGTTCCATTCCTTGGAAGACAGAATAGTGAAGCAAAAATTCAAAGAATGGGCGTCAGACTGCATTTGTCCGCCCCATATTCCGGTTTGCGTTTGCAAGCATGAAAAACAAGCGGAAATTTTAACCAAAAAACCTATTCTTCCCACAAAAGAAGAATGCCTTGCAAACCCCCGTGCAAGCAGTGCAAAACTGCGTATAGCCCAAAAAATAGGATAACCGTTATGAACGAAGAACAAGAAAACAAAACCCCTCTTCCCGTTCATACCCATAATTCCGGAGCATGGGGCTTATGCATGATCATCTCTTTGCTGTTCAGCCTCGCGACGGGCGTCGCGCTTATTTGGATCAGCATAGCCCGCAATGATTTGGGATATGAAATTTTTAAACTTCAAAAAGAAATTGATAACGGTTCAGCCCATATAACAAAACTTGAAGTGGAAAGGGACAGCCTGCTCTCCCCTTATGTTTTGAATGAAAAAGCAAAAGATTTAGGTTTGCGCATTGCCGACCCGGGGCAAATAAGACGATTGATTGATTAGGCTTTTGTTATGATGAGAATACAGCAAAACAATACAGGCTTAAGACGAAAGAAAAATAAGCCCAACACAAAAAAGACAACAGCGGGAAAAACAATGAAAAACCGCTGGGTTGCTGACCATTTGCTTAAATTCGACATTTCAAAAGTACGGTTTCAAGTTGTCGCCGTGATTTTCATCATCCTTTGGGCTATCCTTTGGGGAAGAGCGTTTTATCTGCAAATCGTCATCGGTCCGGAGCTTCGCGCCATGTCTTCGAAACAGCATTTGATGACCCAGCTGGTCGAAGCGAAACGAGGCAATATCTATGACAGAAACGGACAGATTTTGGCTCGAAGCGTTGAAGTGAAATCAATTTACGCCCACCCGAAACAAATTTCCGACCCCGATTTTACCGCAAAAACCCTCGCCCCTATCTTGGACCTTGACGAAAAAAAATTGGCGGAACGCTTGAAGCAGGACCGGTCTTTCATTTGGCTCAAACGTAAAATCGATGATGCGACAGCAAGCACCGTTCAGCAAACCAATCTTCCGGGCATAGGACTCAGCACCGAATACGAACGGGTTTACCCCTACAAGCATTTGGTGGGACAGCTGCTTGGCTTTGTCGGTGTTGACAATAAAGGGCTTGAAGGGGTCGAACGGGCGTTCAATGACGTTTTAGTCGGCAATTCGCAAAAGCAAGTCGTCCCCCGCGACATCGCAGGACGGGCTTTATACGACATCAACGACAAGGAAAGCCGCGGCGAAGACCTGCATCTGACTATCGATGTGCAGCTGCAGTTCATCGCCGAAGAAGTGATTTCAAAAGCTGTGGAAACAAATAATGCGAAATGGGGAGGCGTGCTTATTGCCGACGCGAAAACAAGCAACATCTTGGCATGGGCGCAATATCCTTTTTTCAACCCTAACAATTTCAGAAACTATTCGGCGGAAATATACAGGAACAGGCTTGCGGCAGACGCCCTTGAACCGGGGTCGACGTTCAAACCCCTTATTGTCGCGGGTGCATTGGAAAACAAAATCATAGACCTTGATACGAAATTCGATACGGAAAACGGCGTTTGGACCCTTGAACACATAAAAATCGGAAAAGATAAGAAACCCTTCACCATCGGCGATGACGGCAGAGCTTACAAAGAGCTCACGACAGAAGAGATTCTCGCCTATTCAAGCAATATCGGCATGGCTAAAATCACCCAAACGATGGGTGCGAAAATCACCCGCCAGTTTTTGCTCGATATGGGATTCGGCAATTCCACAGACATCGGATTGGCGGAAAGCAAAGGCATTATCCGTCCTTTACGCGACTGGAGCGAGGCGGACCTCCTTTCCACCGGGTTCGGGCAAAGTATTTCCGCAACAGCCTTGCAAATGGTGCAAGCCTTCAATATCTTGGCAAATGACGGCGAACGGGTCCACCTGCACATCATAAAGGATGAAAGCAGTGAAAATGTCGCGGAGCAGCGGGTTTTCAGCAGAAAAGTCGCACGCGAAGTGCTTAAGATGATGGAAACGGTCGTAGACGGCAACGGTACCGGCAAAAACGCCCGTATCGCCGGGGTGCGCGTCGCAGGAAAAACAGGCACAGCCCAAAAAGCGGGCTCCGCTGACACGTCGGGTTACGGGGATATGCGCATGGCGTCTTTCATCGGCATAGTGCCCGCGGACAATCCCAAGTATATTATTTATGTTCTTCTTGATGATTTGGATAAAAACTCCTACGGCGGACGTTTGGCGGCTCCGGTATTCCAGGAAATAGCCCAGAGAAGCATGGCATACAGCGGCGATTTGCCCGATGTCATTTTTGCAAGCGAATCCAATAAATTTACCGGTGAAACCCTCTCGCTCAAACCTCAAAAACGCCAAACAATAAAAAACGGCATCGTTCCTGACGTAACCCGGCTGACTCTCAAGAAAGCTTTGGAAATATTCAACGAATTTGGACAATTACCGGAAATTATCGGCAACGGTATGTATGTGGTGAAACAAGAACCGCCCGCCGGCACAAAAGTCATCGTCCGTGATGAAAACAATAAGGAAAAAATAATCAGCCATACGTATAAACTCTATTTGTCCCTGCCTGAGGAACCGGAAAATGACGGACAAATCCAAAGCAATAAAGGAAAGGAAAAATGATAAAAACATTTTCAGAACTTTGCGGCACCATACGGGAAAATTCTTTAACGCTTGCCACAGATTCCAGAACGGTACAGAAAAATGACGTTTTCATCTTCATGCCTCTTGCGCTTTCTTCACACAAAGGTACACAATTTCCCGCAATTAAATATATCGACGACGCAATAAAAAACGGCGCGTACCATATTGTTCTGACCCAAGACTGCTATGCCGCGTATGAAAAAGAATTTACGGCAAATCCAGGCATAGCTTTCACCTTGGTGGAAAATGTAAGGCAATCTCTTGGCGAACTTGCGAAAATTTCATTCAAAACAGAAGACTATCCTATTCCCGTTATCGCCATTATCGGAACAAACGGCAAAACGACATCGAGCTACCTCTTGGAACATTTATATGAAAAATGCGGGAAAAAACCTGCCGTTCTCGGCACTGTCAGCTATCACTGGCAAGGGCATTTCGAAGACGCGCCTCTCACGACCCCCGACTGCCTTACCCTGCACAGCGCATTGGCAGAAATAAAAAAAGCCGGCTGCGATGTCGTCATCATGGAAGTTTCCTCCCATGCCATCGACCAAAACCGTGTTGCGGGCATTGAATTTTCCGGGGCTATTTTTACGAACCTCACCCAGGACCATTTGGATTACCATGAAACAATGGAAAATTATTTCCAGGCGAAAGCAAAACTTTTCCAAGACATGCCAAAGAAAAACAAAGCGATGAGCGTTTTCGGCAATGATGAATACGGCAAACGCCTTATCGCTTCATGTCCGACCGCGCAACCTTTTTATTTGCACCAAAAAGGTCGTGCCGATTGTTCCTGCGTTTGCACAGACAGTCCCGTCATGCACGGACAGCTGAAAGCCAACTCCCCTGCCGGGCTCATTATCGAGCATTGCTACAACGGCATGAAATGGGAACTGAAAACGCCGCTTGTCGGCGAACATAACGCCTGCAACATTTTAGGTGTTGAATGTTTAGCCCTGCAGCTTGGCTTTTCTGTTGACGATCTGCAAAAGCTTTCCGGTTTCGAAGGGGTTCCGGGACGCCTTGAACGTATTTACGACAGCAAAAAAGATGTCAGCTATTTTGTGGATTACGCCCACACTCCCGACGCGCTCATCCATGCCCAAGACGCTTTACGCAAGGCGGGCTTTAAACGCATCATCACCGTTTTTGGCTGCGGCGGCGACAGGGACAAGACAAAACGTCCGCTCATGGGCAAAGCCGTCGCCGAAGCGAGCGACATCGTCATTCTGACTTCCGACAACCCCAGAACGGAAGACCCCGAACAAATCCTCGACGATATTATGCCGGGACTTGCCGCGGCAAAAGAAGTCCGCCGCATTGCGAACAGAAAAGAAGCCCTGCAGTGTGCGGCAAAGATTTCCCAAAACGGCGACGCCGTGCTTATTGCGGGAAAAGGACATGAAACTTACCAAATCATAGGCAAGACAAAATACCATTTCAGCGATCAGGAAATTATAAGGGAAGAAATATGCAAATAACCGTTTCTCAAGCGCTGCAGGACTGCGATGCCGTTCTTCTTTATGACAAAGAATATGAAAACCTTTCGTTTGACGGCGCCGCCTATGACAATAGGCTTGTGCAAAAAAACAATCTTTTCGTTTGCATAAAAGGTGAAAATAACGACGGTCATAATTTTGCCAAAGACGCTGTCGCCCGCGGCGCGAGCGCCGTTTTGGCGGAAAAAAACCCCTTTGGCGAAAATCCGCCCGTGCCGGTGCTTTTGGTTGAAAACAGCGTAAAAGCATTAGGTATGCTCGCCTGCAAGGCAAGGCTCCGTTTCGGGGAAGATAAAACGAAAAAAGTTATCGGCATCACGGGAACAGCCGGAAAAACGTCTGTCAAGGAACTTATCGCCCGTATTTTGAGCATGGAAGAAGATTTAAGCTTCAATGAAAAAAATGTTGCCAAAAATCCGCTCAATTACAATACGCAAATCGGTATGCCGGTTTCCATTTTAAACGCAAGCGGCAAAGAAAAATACTGGGTTTTTGAGCTTGGTATCAGCCATGCCGAAGACATGGACGAATTAGGCAGAATTTTATGGCCCGATATGGCGGTTATTCTAAACGCGGCAACCGGGCATTCGGAAGGTTTGGGAGATATGGGGGTCGCATATTATAAGGCGCAGCTTTTAAATTTTCTGCCCCAAAATGGCTCCGCCTACGTGAGCGGCGATTATCCGGACCTTTTTGTTCATGCCTGTTACAACAAAACCGACACAAAATTTTTCAGCACGTCATCTAAAAAAATTCCTTATCAAGGCAAATACTTGGGAGCCACGGAACAGGGCTTGGGCAAATATTTGCTCACAACACCAACGCATAGCTTTGAAGCGGAAAGCATTTACGTCGGGGAATACGGCGCGGAAAACTGCATAGCGGCGGCGAGCCTAGCCCTTGAACTTGGGTTCAGCGAGGAACAAATCCAAAAAGCCTTGAGAACCGTCCAAGCACCGGCTATGCGGTTTAATAAACATGAGCTGGGTCAATGGACGCTCATCGACGACACATATAATGCCAATCCCCTTTCCGCCGCCCGCATGCTTGAATCCGCAGGCGAACTTGCGGAAGATAAAGATTTTATCCTTGTGTTCGGTGAAATGAAAGAACTTGGAAAGCTTGCGGAACAGGAACACGAGGAGTTCGGAAAGCTTGCCGCGCAAAAAAATCCTCTTGCGGTATTTTTCAAAGGCAGCTTTGCCCCAGCCCTGCAAAAAGGCTTGGCGGAGCACAATTACACAGGAATATTCAGCCCGCTTGAAAATACGGAAAAATTCATGGAAGAAATAAAAAAACTCCCCTTCAAACACGCAAAACATCTTATCGTGTTCAAAGGTTCCCGTTCCAACCATTTAGAAGAATATGTAAAAGCATTCACGGAGCAAAACAATGCTGTATAACTTCCTCCTGCCCCTTACCGAATACTTCACGTTTTTCAACATATTGCGCTATATCAGCATCCGTACGCTCGGCGCCATGCTTTTCGCCCTTGTGCTGACGATTTTGGTCGGTCCGTTTTTTATCCGCATGCTGCATAAACTCAAATTCGGTCAGCAAATCCATGAAGACGTCGTCGTGCACCAAAAAAAAGCCGGCACGCCGACAATGGGCGGCATACTCATCATTTTCGGCACTGTACTCTCGACGCTTCTTTTCGCGGATTTAACCAACAGCTATATCTGGCTTACTTTCCTTGTCTTCATCGGTTTCGGCCTCATCGGTTTTATCGATGACATGAGTAAAATTTCCCACCATAAAAACCAAGGGATAAAAGCCAAAACAAAATTTTGGGGACAGCTTGCCATTGCCTGCATTTCCCTTATCTGCATGCTTAAGTTTTCCGGATACAGCACAGTGCTTTCCATTCCTTTCTTCAAGCAGTTTCTTCCCGATTTAGGTTTGTTCTATATTGTTTTTGCGGCTATTGTGCTTGTAGGTTCCTCAAATGCCGTAAACCTCACGGACGGTTTGGACGGTTTGGCGATTTTGCCCGTCGTGATTTGTACCGGTGTTTACACTATTTTTCTTTATGTGGCGGGACACGCCAATTTTGCAGCGTATTTGCAGGTGGCATTTGTTCCGGGAGTGAGCGAAGTCGTTATTTTTTGCGGAGCGCTGATGGGCGCAGGGCTCGGTTTTTTATGGTTCAACGCCCAGCCTGCGGAAGTTTTCATGGGCGATGTCGGCTCACTCAGCCTTGGCGGAGTAATCGGCTTTTTAGCGATTTTGGCAAAACAAGAACTCATCCTCATTCTTGCGGGCGGCTTATTTGTTATTGAAACCCTCAGCGTGACCCTGCAAGTGGCTTATTTTCGCTACTCCGGCGGAAAACGTCTTTTCAAAATGGCGCCTTTGCACCACCATTTCGAGCTTAAGGGTTGGACAGAATCAAAAATCATCATCCGTTTTTGGATCATTTCCGTTTTATTCGCCCTGATGTCCCTCAGCGTACTTAAAATCAGATAGGACAAGATCATGATAACATTGGCTGAAATAAAAAACAAACTTGCCGGCAAATGCGCCGCCCACGTTGTCGGAGGCGGAAATTCCGGACGCGCTGTCATAAAACTGCTCAATTCATACGGCGTTCCTCTTGTTTTTCATGAACAAAAAGAAGAAAAGCTTCTTCCGGAATTTAAACGCTTTTTGCAAGCACAAAACATTCCTTGTTTTTTTGGCGAACATAAAAAAGAGAATTTTTCCGGCTGCGATATCTTTATTCCAAGCCCCGGAGCTGCCATAGCCCAATTTGCCGGTCTTTTGCCTGAAACAGCACTTGCCGTTTCCGAAACGGAAATCGCCTATCTTTTTTGTGACGGCACTCCGATTTTGGGCATTACCGGCACAAGCGGGAAAACCACCACCACGGCCGTCTGCTCCGAAATGCTTAAGGAACAAGGTTTGAATATCTTCACCGGCGGCAACATCGGCACGCCTTTATCGGAATATGCCTTAAAACGTTTGGAAAATCCCCGAAGCGAAAAAGCCGATGTTCTTGTTTTGGAACTTTCCAGTTTTCAGCTTCAAACCTGCAACGCCCTGCCCGTCCATGTCGGGATTTGTTTGAATATTTCCGAAAATCACCTGGATTATCACAAAAACATGCAGGAATACACGGATGCGAAAATGAATTTGTTCGCCCACCAGACCGATACCGATTTCGCAGTTTTGGGACAAGACATCGCCCACCTTGCAAACGAATACGGGTTCAAAGCGAAAACCATTGTTTTTGACGCCGACAAAAAGAATTTTCCCAAAACAAAGTTATTGGGTCAGCATAATCAAAGCAATGCGGAAGCGGCATGGCAAGCCTGCCAACTCTTTGGCGTAAGCTTTGAAAACGCCCGAAAAGCCATGGAGAAAATCAGCCCCATGGAAAACAGGCTTGAATTTGTCCGCGAACATGACGGCATTACCTATATCAACGACTCCAAATGCACAACGGTAACCGCTCTTGCCGTCGCCATAAAAGCTGTAAGCGAAGCAAAACACCCTATCATCCTGCTTGCGGGAGGAAAGTTCAAAGGCGGGGATTTGGCTGCCTTGCTTCCGCTCATGCGGGGAAAAGTGAAACATGTCGCCCTGTACGGCGGAAGCCGCGAGTATTTTGAAAACGCATGGAAAAACCATCTTTCCCTTTCTTATGATGAAAAACTAAGCCAAGCCCTGGAACGTGCGAAACAAACGGCGGATAAAGGCGACGCGGTTCTGCTCGCGCCTGCAACCGCAAGTTTTGACCAATATGCAAGCTATATCGCAAGAGGCGGCGATTTTAAAAATCTTGTGCGAAATCTCAAATGAAATCAAAGAATTATTTCGGAATTTATTATGATTAACACATTGAATAAAAACACGAAAAGAAGAACAGCGCAAAACACGGCATATCACAATATAGACTGGCTGCTTTTGGCATGCATACTTGTCATGCTGAGTTTCGGCTTGCTTATGGTCCTGAGTGCCGGCAGTGTTGTCGGAGAACGTGATTTTCATGATAAATACTATTTTTTCAAAAAACAATTCGCCTTTGTTTCCCTTGGGCTTGTCATCATGTGCATCTGCATTTATTTTCCGAGAAAAATCATCAATTCCGTGCACTATTTGGCAATCTCCGTCACCGTCTTCCTGCTTTTGCTCACTCTGACCCCGCTGGGCATAGACGTAAACGGAGCCAGCCGCTGGCTGCCTTTCTTCGGATTTTCCTTACAGCCTATGGAATTTGCAAGAATAGCCCTTGTCCTTTATCTTTCCTATTTTCTAAGCACGCACCAGCATTTGGGACGCACATTCAGCAAAGGGGTCATTCCCCCTTTTGCCATTACCGGCATTTTATGTCTGCTGCTCCTCTTGCAGCCTGATTTCGGTGCAGCCATCATTTTGCTGGCTATTCTCTTTTTCCTTTGCCTTGCGGGCGGGACACGTTTCATTTATTTGGCATTGTCTTTCAGCATGATGACAACGCTCGCCGTCAGCCTTATCATGAATTCCCCTTACCGGATGCGCCGTTTGCTCGCTTTTATCGACCCGTTTAAAGACGCGCAGGGAACAGGTTACCAACTTGTTCAATCTTTTTACGCCCTTGCCGAAGGAAGTTTTTTAGGTGTCGGCATGGGGAACGGACGGCAAAAACTGCTCTATCTGCCCGAAGCGCACAACGACTTCATTGTTTCCGTCATCGGCGAGGAACTCGGACTCCTCGGCATCACAATCATGATGAGCTTATTCATGATTATTTTTGCGCGCTGCTACAAAATTGTCATCGGACAAAAGGAACTGCGTGACAAGCTCACATCGTTCGGGCTTTCCCTCATCATAGCCTTGGGGGCGACCCTCAATCTCGCCGTCATTATGGGCATGGTTCCGCCCAAAGGCGTCGCCATTCCATTTTTGAGTTACGGCGGCAGTTCCATGATAGCAACCATGATATGTGTCGGGCTTATCCTCAATTATTCCCGCACGACAGCTCTTGAAGAAAAACCCAATACCGTCTCCGGAAAAACGACAAATCCGGCTATGCAAAAGCTCAACAAGGAATATGCATGATGGACACGCTTAAAATCATTGTTTCCACAGGCGGTACGGGCGGACATATTTTCCCCGCCCTAGCCGTTGCCGATGAAATAAAACGAAAATACCCCAATGCCGAAGTATTGTTTGCCGGTTCCTTATACGGAAAAGAAAAGGAACTCTGCCGAAAACACGGGCTTGATTTTTACGGTCTGAACGTGCGGGGAATAAAAGGACGCGGATTAAAAGCAATTTCAGCACTTTTTGCCATGTCCAAAGCAATTCTTGAAAGCTGCCGTTTTTTGAAAAAATACAAACCCCATGCCGTGATCGGTTTCGGCGGGTATGCCTGCTTTGCCATGCTTCTTGCCGCAAAATTCCGCGGCATTCCCACCATGATACACGAACAAAACGCTGTTGCCGGCCTTGCCAATGCAATTCTTGCGAAACTGGTTGATACCGTTTGCCTTTCCCTTCCGGATACACGGAAGCAATTCAACCCTGAAAAATGCGTGCTTACGGGAAATCCCATCCGCCATGAAATTGCAAATGTGAAAAAGGAAAACAAAGATTATACCGAACTTCTCATCATGGGGGGAAGTCTCGGCGCTGTCGCAATCAATTCTCTTGCCGTGCAGCTTCTCGGTACGCTTCGGGACAACAACATTCATATCATCCACCAATGCGGCGAAAAAGATTATGCCAGAGTTGCGGAAGCGTATAAAAGTCACGGATACAGCCAAGCGGAAATCGACACCATGCTGTTTCCATTCATTGATAACATGGCTGAAGCTTATGCAAAAGCGGACTTCGCCCTTTGCCGGGCGGGAGCGACAAGCATTGCAGAACTTGCGGCAACGAAAACCCCTGCCCTTTTCATTCCTTTTCCTTATGCCGCCAACGACCACCAAACCGCCAACGCTCAAAGCATAGTCAGCCGCAGCGGGGCGATCATGGTCAAAGAAAGCGATATAAAACAATATCCCATGGATAAAATTATTCTTTCCATTTTGCAAAATAAGGCTGAATTATCAGAAATGGCGGAAAACATCGGCAAATCGGCGCAAAAAAATGCGGCGGAAAACGTTGTTGCCGAACTTGATAACCTTTTACAGAAAAAGAGACAATCATGAACAATAAAATCCGTGCCATACACATGATAGGAATAGGCGGCAGCGGCATGAGCGGCATTGCGGAAGTGCTTCTCAATCTGGGCTACACCGTTACCGGTTCCGATATGAGCGAAAGCAAAACAGTACAGCACTTAAAAAAACTCGGTGCTGAAATTTTCATCGGGCACGCGGAAGAAAATATCAAAAATCCGCAGGTTGTCGTCCGTTCAACAGCCGTACATGATGACAATGCAGAAATTGCCGCAGCCAAAAAACGCAATATCCCTGTTATCGCCCGCGCTGAAATGCTTGCCGAACTCATGCGTCTGCGGTACGGCATCGCCATTGCCGGCACGCATGGAAAAACAACCACGACATCTTTAACGGCTTCGATTTTTGACGAAGCGGAACAGGACGCGACAGTCATTATCGGCGGACTTCTGAATGCATACGGCACAAACGCAAAACTTGGAAAAGGAAATTACCTCATCGCAGAAGCTGATGAATCAGACGGTTCATTCCTTTACCTTTTCCCGATCATCAACGTTGTGACCAATATCGATTACGACCATATCGACTTTTACGGAAACCAGGAAAATATTGACAACTCCTTTATTTCTTTCATGAATAAAGTTCCTTTTTACGGCGTCAACATTGTCTGCGGAGACGACGAAGGCATACAGAGGATACTTCCTAAAGTAAAACGTCCTGTCATCACCTACGGTTTCGGTGCAAACAACAAACTGCGCGCCGAAATTACCGGCAGCGGCAAAACAAATCATTTCAAAGTCTATAAGAAAATCACCACAGCCAACGCCCAAGTGGAAGAAAAATTTTGGGGTGAAGTAAGCCTCAATCATCCGGGAAAACATAATGTGCTCAATGCATTGGCGGCTATTTGCGTAAGTATTGAAGCGGATATTCCAAAAGAAGCTATCCTTGAAGGTTTGAAAGGGTTCAAAGGCGTCGGACGGCGTTTTGAATTAAAAGGTCAGGTCAATAACATTACCGTAATTGACGATTACGGACATCATCCGACGGAAATAAAAATGACTGTCAACTGTGCGAAGCAAGCGTATCCGAACAGCAGAATCATCATGGCGTTCCAGCCCCACCGCTTTTCACGCACAGAAGCATTGTTCGGAGATTTTTGCAGCTGCTTTGAGGGAGTTGACAAATTATTCCTTTCAGAAATTTATGCCGCCAGCGAAAAACCTATTCCGGGCATAAACAGTGCGAGCCTCGCCCATGGCATCCGCCAGATTTGTCCGAACCTTTCCGTTGCAACCTGCAATACGAACGATGAAATTATTGAAAAACTGTGCGGCGAAGTCAGGGAAGGCGATATCGTCATCACGCAAGGAGCGGGAAACATTACCGCTTTGGCTCCAAAGATTTTGGAATTTCTGGGAAAATAAAACCATGCTTCAAATCCGGCACAATATGGTTCTCAAACATAAAACCACCATAGGTCTTGGCGGAAAAACCCCTTATTATCTAAGTATAAAATCCGCCCGAGACATGCTGGAATTTGCTGAACTTGAAAGCAAACTCGGCATTCCTTTTAACATTCTCGGCGGAGGCAGCAACCTCATAATCGCCGATGAAAGCCTTTGCAAAGAATTGCCTTTTGGAATTTTGGATATTGACATCGTCGAAGAAATTTCATGCCGCCCGTTCATTGCCGATGAAAAAGAAATGCTTCCTCCTCTTGTCAGGGAATATTTGCGGCATGGCCATACACATTTCACGGAACTTACCGTCAGCGCCGGATACAAAATTCCGAAACTTTTGCAATTCTGTAAAGAAAACGGGCTAACCGGGCTTGAGGGCTTAGTGGGCATTCCATGCCGTTTGGGGGGGACTGTCGCCATGAACGCGGGGGCATACCAAACGGAAATAAGCGACGTTCTTAGTCAAGTTGAAATTTTTCATAAAAATTACGGAATAATAAAATACTCAAGAAAAGACATGGAGCTATCATACAGGCAATCTTCCTTTTTCTGCCAAGGGAAGAAGCTCGAAAACCCGATCATTTTAAGCGCGGCTTTCATTTTTCCGCAAGTCGACAAAAACATTGTCAAAAATAAAATGGAAAAAAATCTGCTTACCAAAAAAAATACCCAACCCATTCACGCCCGCACGGCAGGCTGCGCTTTCAAAAATCCAATCAACGAAAACGGGGAAAAAGTAAGCGCGGGACTTTTGCTTGACAAGGCAGGATTGAAAAATATCAAAGTAAACGCTATGCAATTCTCAAAAATTCATGCGAGTTTTCTTGAAAATACAGGTGACGGAAAGACTAAAGACGCAATAGAACTATTAAATATCGCAAAAGATAAGGTATTAACTTTATTTAATATTCATTTAGAAGAGGAAATAAAAGTATGGAAATAAGAAAATACTCTTTTAAAAAAAATAAACGAAATGATTATAAAGTTAATACAAGAATTAATTCAAATAAATTTATTAATAAAAATAAAGTCAATAAAGAAGAAAAAATACAAAAAGAAAATTTTTTCGATAAGATAAATAAAATATTATTTCAGAAATATTTTAAAATTTTTCTTCCGATACTAAGCTCATGTATTATCATATGTATATTAATATACGGAAGTATCGAATTATATCGTCATATAACGGGAAATAATAATTTTTTGCTCACGGAAATCGATATTAAAGGAGAAACATATCTTACAAAAGATGAAATAATTGATTTGAGCGGTTTACAGAAAAATACCAATATTCTTAAATATAAAATAAATCAAATAGAAGCAAATTTATTAAAATCAAATTGGATACAAGATGTTAAAATAAAAAGAACTTTACCGTCAAAATTTATAATAGAAATTATTGAAAGGAAACCCTCTTTTATAATTATTAACAATAATGAATTATATTATCTTGATAGCAAAGCTCAATATATTGAAAAAGTTAATAAAAATAAATTTATCAGTTTACCGGTACTCTATACGGATAATACAACCATTAATGAAATTAATATGTTACCTGATTTTATCAATGAACTCGAAACAACAGATTTTCAATACGCAATAAATGAAATAAGCTGGATTAACATAAGCCCGCTGTATGGCTTTGAATTATTTATAGAACCCAGTAATTTGACGCTTCAAATCGATAAGCAGAATTATGAAGAAAATATAAAGAATTTGGTAAGCGTAATAAACGACTTAAAAAAACGCAAAGAAATTAGGAAAGTACGAAAAATTCAAGCGGCATTTAACAAAGTGATGATTATTAAAGAGCAATAAATTCTAATAATTTTTATAAAAAACTCTAAAAATTTTCTAGACAATTATTATAAAGTATGTTTGAATAAATTTATATACATTTGAGGAGTAAAAAATGCCCAAGTCAGAATTAATTGTCGGACTTGATATCGGAACAACCAAAATTTGTGTTGTTGTGGGAGAAATCAACGACCACGGCAATATAAATATCGTAGGTGTTGGCAATAGCCCGTCAACGGGGCTTCGCAAAGGAGTTGTCGTAAACATTGAACAAACGGTTCAATCCATTCGGCAAGCCATTGACGAAGCTGAGGCTATGGTCGGCTGCACCATCGGTTCCGTATATGCGGGCATTGCAGGCAGCCACATAAAAGGCACGAACAGCCACGGCGTTATCGCAATCAAAGGCGGAGAAGTCAGCCAAAAAGATATCGAACGCGTCCTTGACGCGGCAAAAGCCGTCGCTATCCCCATGGACAGGGATGTCATCCATATTTTGCCGCAGGAATATATTGTCGACGATCAGCGCGGCATTATCGAACCGCTTGGCATGAGCGGTGTCCGTTTGGAAGTGAATGTCCATATCGTTACGGGTTCCGTCACTTCCGCGCAGAACATACTGCGCTCCTGCCAGAAAAGCAATATCGATGTCACCGACATCGTGCTTGAAGCGCTTGCCTCTTCAAAAGCGATTTTGACCGACGAAGAAAGGGAAATCGGTGTCGCCATCGTGGATATTGGCGGTGGCACAAGCGACATAGCGATTTTTGCGGACAATGCGATAAAATACACCGGAGCGGTTCCTCTTGGCGGACAAAACCTTACCAATGATATTGCTTTTGGTTTGAGAACCCCTATTTCCGCAGCGGAAAAAATTAAAATCAAATACGGCTGCTGCCTCGGAGAAATGGTTTCTCCCGATGAAACCATAGAAGTCCCAAGCGTCGGAGGACGCCCCTCAAGGCAGGTCGCCCGCCAAGTCTTGGCAGCCATCTGCGAACCGCGTATGGAAGAAATTTTCTTTCACATCAACCAAGAACTGGAACGTTCCGGATATAAGCGTAAAATCGGGGCGGGTGTCGTACTGACCGGCGGAAGTTCCCTTATCGAGGGAGCGCAGGAACTTGCGGAACAGATTTTCGGACTTCCGACCCGTATCGGCTTACCTCAAAATCTTGGAGGCGGCTTTACCGAAATGGTAAGCAACCCCAAATATGCGACAGCTGTCGGACTTCTTTTCTACGGCGCTGAGAACGAAGGCGCAAGCGAGCCGATTTTTACTGAAACAGACAGCGATTCCGGCGTACTGAGCAAAGTTTTAAACCATATGAAAAAATGGTTTTCAGAAATAAAATAGGATTACTTGGGAAATTTGGAGGCATTATGGACATTACTATCCCTACTCAATTTGCTGACCATGCACAAATCACGGTTTTCGGTGTTGGCGGCGCAGGAGGAAATGCGCTCGAACATATGATCAGCAACAAGCTCACTGATGTGACTTTTGTTTGTGCAAACACCGACGCTCAAGCGCTGAACCGCTCAAGCGCCGAGCACAAAATCCAATTGGGACCGCAGCTTACAAAAGGTCTCGGCGCAGGCGCCAAACCTGAAATCGGACAAAAAGCCGCAGAAGAAAGCATGCAGGAAATTGCGAAATATCTGCAAAATACCGACATGGTCTTCATTACTGCCGGCATGGGCGGCGGAACAGGTACCGGAGCAGCCCCAATTATTGCAAAAATGGCGAAAGAAAAAAATATTCTGACAATCGGCGTTGTCACCAAACCTTTTTCCCTTATTGAAGGCAAACGCATCCATGTTGCCAACAAAGGCATTGAAGAACTCCGTCAGCATGTCGATTGCCTTATTGCCATTCCAAACGACAGACTTCGCGCCATCGCACCTAAAAAAGCCACGGCGAAAGAAATGTTTATGAAAGCCAACGACGTGCTTTTGTCCGCGGTTCGCGGCGTGACGGAAGTTATTACGAAACCGGGCTTTATCAACGTCGACTTTGCAGACCTTACCTCCGTTATGACCCAAAAAGGCGCAGCCATTATGGGTGAAGGCTTGGCAAGAGGGGAAAACCGCGCCATTGACGCAGCAAAACAAGCAATTTCAAGTCCGCTTTTGGAAGATATCAACATTTTTGGCGCAAAAGCGCTTCTCGTCAATATTACCGGTGATATTACCATGGAAGAATTCGAGCAAATCGGTGAATTCCTGAAATCCGCCGTTGCCGACAACGGAGAATTGCCCGACGTATTCTACGGTATGGTTGAAGGTTCTGCCGACGATGCGGAAAGCAACGACGAAATCCATATCACCATTATTGCGACCGGTCTCAATCCTGACAGCGAAACCGTTGCGGCTCCGCAAAGTTCTTCCGTCATCTCTTTTCAAAAAGCAGTGAACGAAGAAAAAACGCAGACTCCTGAAGAAAAAAACACAATCGTCCGCAAACCCTATTTCACTGCGGATGAATATACGGCTACCCTGACCCGCAACCGCCACACGCCCGGCGCAATGGAATTCACATTTGACAACGAAACGGATGATATTCCTGCTTTCATTAGAAGACAAGCAAACTAATGCTTCTTTTCATACTCAGTAATCCAAAAAAGCGAGTTTTCAACTCGCTTTTTTGATTTAAAATAAAGACCAACCGCTCAGGGGTGGATTTCTCTTATCGTATAAAAATAAATTATCGGCTTACGCTTCAAAACGCTCTGAATTTTTGCCGGTCACATGACATTCGCAGACTGCCGCTGCTGACGCAGCCGGCTCTCCGCTCTTTCCGATTATAACCTTTTCACACTATTTAAATTATCATTATCATCTGTTCCGGTATTTTTCAAAATATATGACAAATCTTTTATTGCATACCGTTTTAACTTCGATAAAAAAATCGTGCATGTTTATCTGCCCCAAATTTAAAGTCCTTATGGTATCAACAGTTCCGCCACATATGAAAGAAAAGTCAACTGCCGCGCGCAACATACTGCCATTCTTTGGTTTTGTTTGACGGACATATTGAAAAAAAACAGCAAAGGAGGACAATTTTGTATCTGAAAATTTTTTATTCCACCGGAATAACGGGTAATTTTTTGTGCTGAAGCGACAAAAAAAATCCCTTTTACGGTCTATTCCGCAAAAGGGACTGAAATTTGATATTAATGGTGCTCATTGGGGCTTGTTTTTTTAATAACGAACAAAGCTATCGCAACGGCAGCAATACCACCCAAAAAAAATGCAAAATCCATAATTCACCTCACTTTTTGTATCATACTGCAAATCTGATTTTTTTTCAAGAAATTATCCGCAATTTTAACATATTTTTTACGTGACAAAAAAACGTCTTCTGTGTACACTGCGGCAATACAATCAACCAGTATCGAAAGGAGTTGAAATGGCTGTTAAAATTCTCAAAAAAGAAAGTCTTATTCCGGGCAGAACAAGCCGTTTGGTGTTAGAGGCACCGCATATAGCCGAAACCGCAAAGCCGGGACATTTTATCATCTTAAAAATTAATGAAAAAGGGGAACGTTTTCCTTTGACCATTGCGGACACGGACAAAAAAAACGGTACGATCACCATTGTTTATCTCGTAATGGGAACATCAACGACCCTACTTGAAAATTTGCAGGAAGGCGATGAAATCATGGATGTCTGCGGTCCTCTCGGAAGACCTACCCATATCGTGAACGGCGGCAAATCCCATAAAGTCATCTGCGTCGGCGGCGGAACCGGGGTTGCCGCCATGCACCACATTGCAAAAGGGCACAGCAGCGCAGGCAATTACGTTATCGCCGTCATCGGCGCAAGAAGCAAAGACCTTTTGCTTTATTACGACGAATTGTCAAAATTTTGCGACGAAGTTCTTGTCGCAACCAACGACGGAAGCATGGGCATACAAGGCATGGTCACGGATCCGCTCATTGAGCGCCTGAAATCCGATAACGATATTAAGGAAGTTGTAGCCATCGGACCTGTGCCGATGATGGAAGCCATTGCGAAACTCACCAAAGAATACAGCGTTCCGACTACCGTAAGCCTGAACTCCCTCATGGTCGACGGTATGGGAATGTGCGGCGCCTGCCGCGTCACAGTGGGCGGCGAAACGAAGTTTACCTGCGTTGACGGTCCTGAATTTGACGGGCATAAAGTCGATTTCAACGAATTGAAAATCCGTCTCAGTTCTTTCCGCGATAAAGAAGCCCAATCCATTGAACACCATAAATGCCAATGTGGTGCGCACTAACAAGCGAGGTTGCACATGAACGCAAATAAACTTCCACGTACTGAAATGCCCTGCCAAGAGCCAAAAGAAAGAATTACGAATTTTAATGAAGTTGCTCTCGGCTATACCGATGAAATGGCAAAAGCAGAAGCGAGCCGCTGTCTGCAATGCAAAAATCCCTTATGCCGCAAAGGCTGTCCTGTTGAAGTCCGCATTCCGGAATTTATTGCAGCCATCAATGAAAATGATTTGACAAAAGCGTATGAGATATTAAAAAGCACCAACAGCCTTCCGGCTGTTTGCGGTCGTGTCTGCCCACAGGAAAAACAATGCGAAGCGAAATGCATTCTCGGCGCGAAAGGCGAACCAGTCGCCATTGGACGCCTTGAACGCTATGTCGCGGACAAAGCCCTTGAAGCCCAGACAAAAACAGCCAAACCGCAAGCAAAGAATGTAAAAATCGCATGTATCGGCTCAGGACCTTCTTCCCTCACCTGCGCAGGTTATCTTGCAAATCTCGGAGCGGAAGTGACCGTTTTTGAAGGATTGCATGAGCCCGGCGGAGTTTTGGTTTACGGCATTCCCGAATTCAGACTGCCCAAAAACATTGTCCGTCAAGAATTGCAGGCATTGCAGAACTTGGGCGTTGAAATAAAAACAAGCTTTGTCGGCGGCACCACGGTAACTTTGGACAGCCTCTTCAAAAAAGGCTATCAAGCCATTTTTGTCGGCGTCGGCGCAGGCTTGCCTCTCTTCTTGAATATCCCGGGGGAAAACCTTATCGGCGTATTCTCCGCCAACGAATATCTGACCCGTACGAACCTCGGGCGCGCTTACGACTTTCCGAACTATGACACCCCTTCCTATTCAGGCAAAAACGTCACGGTTTTCGGAGCCGGCAACGTTGCAATGGACGCAGCACGCACGGCAAAACGCATGGGAGCCGAAACCGTTCATATCGTATACCGCCGCAGCAGAAACGAAATGCCTGCCCGTTCGGAAGAAATTGAACATGCTTTTGAAGAGGGCGTCGAACTTCTCGAACTTTCCGCCCCTCTTGAATTCAAAGGCAATGAAAACGGCAAACTTGTTTCCGTAACGCTGCAAAAAATGGAGCTTGGCGAACCTGACGCAAGCGGCAGAAGAAGCCCAGTGCCGGTACCGAATTCAAACTTCGAAATGAAGACGGACCTTGCCATTGTCGCCCTCGGAACACGTCCGAACCCTCTCTTCATCAACAACACGCCCGAACTTGAACTGAACAGAAAAGGCTATATCGTGACCGATGAAGAAACCGGTGAAACTTCGGTAAAAAATGTTTTTGCGGGCGGCGACATCGTAACCGGTGCCGCAACCGTCATTCTTGCAATGGGTGCAGGCAGAAAAGCCGCCGCAACCATTGCCGGACGCTTCTTAAAATAATCTTCTGTTTAATGAGGAGGAATGTTTCCTCCTCATTAAACAAATTTTTCCTTTCCATTCTGCTTGAAAATTTTTCCTTTTTTTAAATAAAGAATTTTTTCTTTCCTTTCCGAACAAGAAAATTTTCTTTTACATGCAGCACTTCCTTTCTTTTTCTTTTTATATTCTGCATTCTCTTAACATGTTGTAATCGCACTTTTTTCCATATTTAAATTATTGAACAACTAAAATCTTGCAAAGTTTCTTTTATTTCCGTATACTTCATCAAATTTTCTTTTTGGATTTCTATGTCAGAATTTAAACTCATCGAAAAAACACTCGGACAGATTTTAGACCATGCTGTCGACCGTTATCCTCATAAAACAGCTTTTGTTTTTACTGAGTCGGAACTTCGTTTAACATGGAAAGAACTCCAAGAAGAAGTGGATACCATTGCGAAAGGCTTAATCGCCATCGGCATTCAAAAAGGCGAAAAAATAGCCGTTTGGTCGCCCAATGTCCCCCATTGGATTACTTTCTTGTTCGCGTCCGCAAAAATCGGCGCCATTCTCATCACTGTCAACACGAATTACCGCAGCAGCGAATTATTATATCAGCTCAAGCAATCCGAATGTGAAAACATCTGCCTTGCGGAAAGTTACCGCGAGCATAATTTTTTCGCCACATTCAGCCAAATCGCTCCGGAAGTCAAAACGCAAAACAAAGAAAATATACAAAGCGAACAACTCCCCCACCTAAAACGCGTTATTTTTTTCGGGGAAGAAAAGCAAAACGGCATGTACAGCGTGCCTGAAATACGGGAACTTGCAAAATCCGTCACGGAAGAAGAATTTCAGGAAAGGCAGAACAGCCTCAGCCCCTATGATACGGCAAACATGCAGTACACTTCCGGAACGACCGGTTTTCCGAAAGGGGTTATGCTCAGCCATGTAGGCATCGGCAATAACGCTTACTATATCGGACTGAACCAAAAATTGACTTCTGACGACATTGTCTGCATTCCTGCTCCGTTTTTCCATTGTTTGGGTTTGGTGCTCGGCGTATTGTCCAATGTGCAGCACGGCGCTTGTTCCGTTGTTTTGGAAAATTTCAATCCGGTGCAAGTCATGGCTGCTGTGGAAAAAGAAAAATGCACGGGACTCATCGGCGTTCCCAGCATGTATCTTTCCATTGTCGAACACAAGCTTTTCAAAAAATTTGATTATTCCACGCTGCGCACCGGCATTATGAGCGGTGCCATTTGTCCTGTTCCGCTTATGCAAAGAGTCGTGCGTGAAATGAATATGCGCGAAATAACTATTCCCTACGGCTTGACGGAAAACTCCCCTGTGATGACCATGACAACGACAAACGAAAGCATTGAGGACAGATGCGCGACGGTCGGCAAAGCGATGCCCGGCATTGAAGTTGAAATTTACGATCCGGAAACAGGAAAAAAACTCCCTCCGAACATGCACGGAGAAATTTGCTGCCGCGGTTACAGCGTCATGCAAGGCTATTATAACGACAAAAACGCAACCGAAAGCGTCATCGATAAAGACGGCTGGCTTCATTCCGGTGATATCGGCGTTTTGGACGAACGGGGCTATCTGCGTATCACAGGCAGGATAAAAGATATGATAGTACGCGGCGGAGAAAATATTTATCCGCGTGAGATTGAAGAATTTCTCATGCATATCCCCGATGTGCAGGACGTGCAGGTTGTTGCCATTCCCTCCCGAAAATACGGGGAAGACATCGCCGCTTTCATTCTGACCCGAAACGGAAAAATCATCAAAGCGGAAGATGTGCGTGATTTTTGCCGCGGACGCATAGCATGGCACAAAATACCCCGTCACGTCGCAACCATTGAAGAATTTCCCCATACTGCCAACGGAAAAATCCAGAAATTCAAATTAAGAGAACTTGCCATAGAGCTTTTTGTGCACAATAATTAATATGGAAAATACTTGCGTCTATATTGCGCCGCGTTTTTTTGAAAACGAACTGAAAAAAGAACTTTTTTATCTTGATATTCCCGTCTTAAGACAATACGGACGTTTTTTTTACTGCGCCAAAACGCCCATACGGCCTGTTTGGGCTCAAAACACGTGGAATTTGCCGCAAACGCTTCCCATTTTGTCCATTGGCGATGCAGCCAAAAAACTCAAGGCTGTCCAAAGAAACTGGCATTCCCACCCCATTGATTTTTTTAGACGGGTTAAACTCATAGAAGAAAAACTGCCTCCCATCCGCTTCAAACCTCATACCTATGGCGAGCCGATCCCGAAAACCAAACTCGGCGCATGGACGCTCCTTGACACGGAAACGCTTTTATACAGTTCCGAAACCTCTTCCCCTTTTCCCAATGGCGAAGTTAATTTTATCGAAAATAAGACAGAACCGCCAAGCAGGGCGTATTTAAAATTATGGGAAATCTTCACCCTTTGCGAAACCTATCCGAAACCGCAGGAAACAGCCGTTGATTTAGGAGCCTGCCCCGGAGGCTGGACTTGGGTGATGGCGAAGCATAAAGTCGACATTCTTGCCATTGACAAAGCGGAAATCACTCCTGAAATACAAAACATGCCCACTGTAACCTATGAGAACAAAAGCGGTTTTTCTTTACTTCCGCAAGATTTTCCCGCTGTTGACTGGCTTCTTTCCGACATGGCGTGTTATCCGGAAAGGCTTTATGAACTTGTGCAAAAATGGTTTGAAAAAGGCTCTGTTAAAAATTTTGTTTTCACCATAAAACTGCAAGGAGAAAACACTAAAGAATCTATTGAGTTATTTAGAACTATCCCGAACTCTTCGCTCATCCACCTATCCTGCAACAAACATGAACTCACGTGGATTTACGGCGAGATACAAAAAAACTTTCAAAAAAAACTTGACAATAACAGGGCTAATAACTAAATTAATCTTAACGTTTTATAACGTAAACAACATTTTACAAAAAAATGGAGACAAAAAATGACTAAAGCTGAACTCATTGAAAAAATCCATGCAAAATCTGGATTGCCTACCAAAGCAAAAACAGAAGCTGCTCTCGACGCGACCATCGCAGCTATTACTGAAAGCCTTTCTGCCGGTGAATCCATTACTTTAACAGGTTTTGGCAGTTTCAAAGTAACCAAACGTGCCGCACGTAAAGGTCGTAACCCACGTACTGGCGAAGAAATTAAAATTCCTCCATGCTCAGTTGTAAAATTTACTCCAGGTAAAAACCTTAAAGACGCTGTAAACTAAGTCTTTTTTGCCTACTAATTCAAATTTGAATAAAAAAAGCACCTCGTTGTAAGGTGCTTTTTTTTATTAAAACTTCGGAAGTTTTTTATTTCCTTTTCTCAAAACCTATGTTAAACTTTTTCATATTTATTATAAAGGATAAACCATGAATACAAATCTTATCATCTTGGGCGCGGGCGGCCGCATGGGTTCCACGCTTATCCGCCTTGCCGCAAATTCAAATGATTTAACCATAGCCGCCGCTGTCGAACCTAAAACAAGATTTGTATCAAATTTACCGGAACATTGTGTTGTCGCCGCAAATTTGGAAGACTGCATTGAAAAATTCCCCCATGCCGTGATTATTGATTTTACTTCCGCAAGTTCCACCATGGAAAATGCCAAATTGGCAGCCCGATACAAAAATCCGCTTGTCATCGGAACAACGGGGCTTAATGCTGAAGAAAAAAAACAACTGGCTGAATACGCAAAACAAACCCCTATCATGATGTCCCCCAATATGAGCGTGGGTATCAACGTTTTATTGGATATTTTGCCGAAGCTTACGGCTATGCTCGGCGCCGACTATGATACGGAACTTATGGAAATCCACCATAACCTCAAAAAAGACGCTCCGAGCGGAACAGCCCTGCGCCTTGCCGAAGCAGTTGCGGAAGGAAAGAAAACCAAATTGGAAGATGTCGCCTGCTACCATCGCGAAGGCATTATCGGCGAAAGACCTGCAAACGAAATCGGCATACAAACCTTGCGCGGAGGCGATGTCGTCGGGGTGCACACCGTTTACTATATGGGGGCGGGCGAACGTATTGAAATTACGCACCATGCCCATTCAAGAGAAAATTTCGCAGGCGGCGCTTTACGTGCCGCACGCTGGCTTGCAAAACAGGAAGCGGGAAAATTATACTCCATGCACGATGTGCTCAAAGGATAAGCAATGCGGTTTTATCTTTATCAATTAAACGGCAAATTGGGAGATATGCAGGAAAACGCCCGTAAAATCGCATCATTCACCCAAAATTTTAAAAACGATGTCTGCACGCTTTTACCCTCATTGCCGCTCATACAGCACCCCTATTCCGCAGTCAGCCATATCGGCGGATTTTTTGAACGGGTGAAACAGCATAAGCTTATCAGTAAAAATACCAATATCGTATATGAAAGCCTGCATAAGGGGGAAAAATTTTTTTGGAAAAAAACAGGCGATATTACGTTAAAAAATTCCCTGATACAAACCGGTACGGTAAAAATTTTCGCTCCCCATTGCCAAGAACCTGATTTTGCCTGTTTTTTGAAAAAACTTGCCGTGCCCAAAAAGGCGAACCTGATTTATTTTGCCGCCGCGCATAGTTTTTACGAAGGCTTTGATATTCAAGCTCTGCTTTCCCGCTTTGCCAAAAAGCACAAAAAAGCCCTTGTTTATGTCAATGCCTGCGGAGCAAGCGACGGAACTGTTTTTGCGGGGCAAAGCATGCTTTTTGATAAAAAAGGCAGTCTGCTGTTAAAATTAAATCCTTTTTCCGAAGACAGCGCTTATTTTGATTTTGACGGCAGCACACTGCAGGCGGAAGCAAGAGAAATTCCGAACATAAATGCGGACGGCTTGCTTTTTTTAGCCGCAAAACAAGCTATTTATGATTATGCTTATAAAACAGGAATAAAAAAAGCCGTCATCGGTCTGAGCGGAGGCATGGATTCCGCCCTTGTTGCCGCCCTTGCCTGTGAAGCGTTAGGCAATGAAAATGTCACCGGCATCATTATGCCCTCGGAATATAATTCAAAAGAAAGCATGGACGACGCGCTCAATCTTGCCCGTAACCTCGGCATGTCCTGCCATGTCATCCCTATTTCCGATATCACCCGGTCTTTTGAAAATGCTTTGGCAGACAGTTTTGCAAAAGAAAAAAGTTTTGAAAATGACACCACTTCCGAAAACATTCAAGCCCGCACACGCGGCAATCTTTTAACCGCTTATGCCAACAAAATCAAAGCAATGGTCATAGGCACAGGCAACAAATCCGAAGCGGCTATGGGATACTGCACGTTGTACGGCGATACGGTCGGCGCTTTGGAACCTATTGCCGATATTTACAAATCAAGGGTTTATGCCGTTGCAAAATGGTTTAACGAGAGCAAAAAAGAAGAAATTATTCCCGGCAACGTCTTTGTCAAAGCCCCTACCGCAGAACTGAAACCCAATCAAAAAGATGAAGACACGCTCCCGCCCTATCCTTATCTTGACAATGTTCTCTTTCAACTTTTAGAGCAGGGTAAAAATCCCGAAAAAATTCAGGAAGAACATTTGACGCCTGATGATATTTCACTGATTTACCATCGTTTAAAAACAAGCGAATTTAAAAGAAAACAATGTCCGTTTCCTGTTATTCTTTCTTCCTGCCCCTTTGGAAAAAAATGGAACCCGCCCTCAAGCGCAAAAATTTTCTAAATACAATAATAAGGATGCAGTATGTCAAACCAAGCTACCCCACAATGGCACGCACACTATGAAGGCGACGCTCCGGCGGACTTCGGCTTCACCCCTTCCAATCTGCAGGATTTTCTTACAGAAGCAGCAAATACAGCAGGTAAAAAACTTGCCGTGCAATTTCATAATTTCAAAATCACCTATGAAAAGCTCAATGAAAAAGCGGAAAATCTTGCTGCGAGTTTTCGGAATTTGGGAATTGAAAAAGGGGATAGGATTGCCATTATGCTTCCAAACCTGCCTCAAACCGTTATCGCGTTTTGGGGGGCGATAAAAGCAGGGGCGATAGTGGTTATGACCAACCCGCTTTATATGGAAAAAGAATTGACCCACCATTTCAACGACTCAAAACCTAAAATCCTCATCACCCTTGACTTGTTTTGGTCCAAAATCGAACCGTTGAAAGAAATGCTCGGCGTTGAAAAATATGTTATCACAAGAGCTTCCGAAGCGCTTGCTTTTCCGTTGAATCTCCTGCAAAACCTCAAGGCGAGACGCTCCCACGAATTTATAAAAATCCCTTTCAACGGCAAAACCGTTATCTCTTGGAAAAAACTTCTGAATACAAAAGAGCGTTATATCGCTCCAAGCTCCGACCCTGCCGCGACCATAGCCCTTTTGCAGTATACCGGCGGAACAACAGGATTTTCCAAAGGGGCGATGCTGTCCCATGCGAACCTTACCATTCAAATTCAGCAGCTCCTTGAAGTTTTGCATGCGAAAGAACATCCCATGCAGCATTTGTTCATCGGCGTAATGCCTTTCTTCCATGTTTTCGGACTGGTGGGCTGTTTGATTTTACCCACTGTCTTCAAATCTCCCACTATTCCCGTTCCCCGTTATGTTCCATCCGACCTGTTGGAAATCATCAGAAAATACCGTCCGACGTTCTTCTGTGGCGCTCCCGCCATTTATATTTCCTTAATGCAGCAGAAAAAAATTAAAGATATTGACATGACTTGCATCAAATTCTGCATTTCCGGCTCTTCTCCGTTCCCTCTTGCAAGTTTGAAACGTTTCCAAGAAATGACAAAAGCAAAAATTACCGAAGGACTGGGACTTACCGAAGCTTCACCCGTTGTTGCCGCCAACCCGCTTTTCGGTTTGCAAAAAGCCGGCTCCATAGGAACGGCTATTCCCGGAACCGAACTTAAAATCGTCGACCCGGAAGACGGCGTTACGGAATACGGCAACAACCAGCCCGGAGAACTGCTTGCCAAAGGTCCGCAAGTCATGCTCGGCTATTGGAACCATCCTGAAGAAACCGCCAACAGTATCCGTGACGGCTGGCTTTATACAGGCGATATCGCTTACCGTGACGACGACGGATATTATTTTATCGTGGACAGAAAAAAAGATATGGCAATTGTCGGCGGTTACAACGTCTATCCCAGTGAAATCGATGAAGTTCTTTATGAATACCCCAAAATTCATGAAGCCGTTTCCCTCAGTATTCCCCACCGCTCGAAAGGTGAAATTTTAAAAGCCTATATCGTTCCAAAACCGGGAGAAAAAATCAATACGGCTGAAATTATGGCATTTTGCCGTGAAAAACTGGCTTCTTATAAAGTTCCCCGCATGATTGAAATCCGTGAGGAACTCCCAAAAAGCATGGTCGGAAAAATTTTGCGCCGTGCCTTGCGTGATGAGGAAGAAAAGAAACTCCAAGCGGAAAAAGAAAGAGAAAACAGTAAAAATAACGAAAACAACATGTAATGCAGCATGAAAATTGCAGTTGTCGGAACATCGAATTCAATCTTGGTAAATGGATATTTCCCCGTTTACCAAGCTCTTGAATATCCAAATCAAACGGATAATTTCTCTATCGGCGGAGCGAACTGCCAGCTTATTCCTTATAGCATTGAAAAATACAAAATTTTTGATACCTATGATTTTTTAATTACGGACTGCACCGTTAATGACGGTGATTACGTGGCTTCCAAGTCCCGCTCTCCCGATTGGCTTTATAATGAACTTTACAGCATTATGTCGATGATAAAAGAGTCACCAATCCGGCACTTGCACTTAATTTTTCCTACCGACATGGCTTACAATAAGCACTATCAAATTCATTGCCAAGTCTGCCGAGAGTTGGATATTCCTTACATGGACATTGAAAAAATTGTTTCTGCCGCTAAAAATTCAGGGCAAAAAGAACTTTTTCATGATAAAAAACATATCTCTTTGTTTTTGGCAAAACAATTGGCATATCTTATTAAAGAAGAACGAAAGAATATTTTTTCAAGTCCGAAATCAAACGACGTGTCCGCTTGTTACAAACACAAAAAATATATCTTTTGTTCCCTGCCTGAAAAATTCAAAGGCGAATTTCCGACTTGCACGAAAAGCTCTTCCCTTTTATCTGATACCTATCTTGTCTTAAAAAATGCGGATACCCTATGTTTTGAAAACCTGCCACAGCTGAACCTTGAAAGCATTTCTTTCTGGACCAATACGAATGCGGGGTACTATACGCTCACGACAGAAAATCAAAAGCAAAATCATAATTCATACTATCCTGATGCCCATTACACAAATTTCAGACCTCTTGCAAAAAAACCATTTCCCATCAATAAATTTCTTAAACTCCAGGCAGGAATTGATCCGAACATTCCGAAACCTCTTCAGGAAAATACGTTTCCACCCGTTTCCCTTGAAAATAATGAACTCATTCTCAATGCTGTTTTGTTTTCAGAAGCATTAAATCCGCCTCTGACATGGCAAGTTAAAAATTTTCCGGAAAAACCAGCGGATTATTTACCCGCATTTCAAAAAATAAATTCAATATGCACCAATATAGATAAGTATATGCACAATAACTTGCAATACATTCCTGATGACTGCATTTTTATTGCCGCTGTCGTGTATCCGCAAAATTCCCTCTTGCGAAAACAATATTTAACAATATTAAAAAGGACCGATAATCCCTATTTTGCTTATTATTATGCGGAACTATACCTCGTTCCGAGAAAAAAATATGCATTGGCAGTAAAAATTTTAAATACCGTGAAAAAGCAAAAAATCATCATCAACGCAATTTCACTTTTAGTGCATTGTTATCTTCAATTAAAACAATTTGATAATGCTCTTGATACGATTGAAACACTTTCGGAAGAAAAATACCGCATCACACAATTGCGCTTGCTTTGCTCCATTTATGCGCACATGGATTTACCTGAACTATTTTTTCAGGAAGCGGAACAACTACTCGAATTAAATGAAAATTTTTCCACTCTTTTTCATATTATCGATAATTGCATCATCTTAAAAAAATATGAAGAAGCATTAAACTATGCAAAACAAATTTATGCAGAACCAAGAAATTTTTTTTATAAGCAACATAAAAAAAGCATTATAAAAAAAGTAAACAACGTGCTGTCCTACCTCAATAAAGAAACGCTATGAAAATCGCAGTGGTCGGAACATCAAATTCAATTTTGGCAAATGGGTATTTCCCCGTTTACCAAGCCCTTGAATACCCTCATCAGGTAGATAATTTCTCCCTCGGGGCTTCTTTTTGCCAATACATTCCCTTCGCCCTTGAAAAATTCGCTCTCTCAAAAAACTATGATTTGATTCTAACGGACTGCTGCCCCAATGACGGAGCGTATTTTCCTTATGCAAGAACCCCTGACTGGCTTTATAACGAACTTCTTTCCATTTTTTCCCATATCAGGGAACTGCCTGTCAAACACCTGCATCTTATTTTCCCCACGGAACTTGAAACAGCCGTTCACGAAAAAATCCACCAACAAGTCTGCGAAGAACTGGACATTCCCTATCTCCATATCAGCAGCATATTGAAAAGTATGAACAAACAAAAAAAAAACCCGCTCTTTGCCGACAAAATGCATATCAATCCATTTTATGCAAAACAAATCGCTTTTCTTATCAAACAAAAAACAAACGAGGTTTTAAAAAATTCAACTCCCAAAAAAAATGCTTCAACATATAAGCACAAAGAATACTTCATATATTCCCTCATTGAGCATAAAGAATTTCCGCACGTTGCCCGTGCAACTTCCCTGCGTTCCGAAAACTTCGTACAATTGAAAAACAATCAGGAAATCTGTCTTGAAAATCTTCCTCCCTGCAACCTTGAAGGTCTTTATTTTTATACGAATATTGAAGCAGGCTATTATCACCTTGCCACTCAAAACACGCTCACAAACTATAATCTCGCCTATCATCTCGCAAACTGTATTTTTTTGAAACCAATTCCGGCAAACACGTTCAAAATTGACAACTTTCTCAAAATAAAGGCGGGTTTCAATCCCGCATGCGAATATGTCATGGAAGAATATAATTTTCCTCCCCAAGAGAAAAACAACAGCGAGCTTTTGCTTAATGCGCTGCTGCTTTCAAGGGAAATAAATCCGCCCCTTGCTTGGCAAGAAAAGAACTTGCCCCCTGTCAATGAAAAAGATTTGAACACATTCGCTAAAATATATCATTTTATCAATAAGATTGAACAATATAAAGATAGTAATGCTCCTATTTGCAATGATTTCATCTTGACAGGGGCGATGTTGTATCCGGAACATGCAATTCTCAGAAAACGCTTTATTAAAATACTCAAACATTCCGCCCACCCCTATTATGCCTGTTACTTTGCGAAGCTTTATCTGATACCGAGAAAAAAATACGCTATGGCGGCAAAACTTTTGGAATTTGCCATAACGCTCAAAAAAGATGTTTCTTTTCAGGAAATGTTGGCAATTTGCTATCTTGCGCAAAATGAATTTGCCAAGGCACAAACATTCATTCTGCGGGAAATTCCGGAAGAACATACTGTCATTCGCCTGAAATTATTGATACTATTGGCCAGAGAAACGCAAAATAAAATGGATTTCGTGCGGTATGCGCAAGAATTTCTTGACTATGGCGCAACGATCAACCACCTTGTTTTCCTTGCGGAAAATTGTTTGGCTTTTCGGGAAATCGAACTTGCAAAAGAATTTCTTGATATGATCACGTCAGATTCGAGGAATTTCCACCATGAAGAAAACAGACAAAAAATCACCGCCTTAACCCAAAAAATCAACACATACCGATAAATCCCACCCCCCAAAACACAACCATGAAAATCGCAATACTAGGAACATCAAATTCAATTCTGAAAAACGGCTACGCTCCCCTTTACCAGGCACTGGAATTTCCCAATCAAGTGGATAATTATTCCATTGGGGCGACAATATGCCAATTCATTCCTTTCGCCCTTGAAAAATATGCGATTTTTAAAAACTATGATTTTCTGATTACGGACTGCTGTCCCAATGACAGCGACTGCTTTTATTGCAAACAGCGCACAGCGGATTGGTTTTACAATGAACTTTTCACCATTTTATCCACAATAAAAGAAGCCCGTATAAAACACCTGCATTTGATTTTTCCTTATAAAAATTCTCAAGTCCTGCAAAAAATGCATGTGCAGATTTGCGAGGAACTTTCCATTCCCTATCTTGACATAGGTTCCATCATCACAAAGGTCACGCCTCGGTCCGAAAGGGAGCCGATGCAGGACATTCACCATGTTTCACCATTTTTTTCAAAGCAATTTGCCTATGTCATCAAAGAGAAAAGGAAAGAGATTTCAAAAAACCCCGTCCAAACTTCCGGCAAAACCCATATCGCAAAAAAATACGTGTACTATGATCTGACAAAAAATTTACAACAAAAATATCCCGTCATAACACGCGCAACATCGCATTTAACAGAAAATTTCATTCATATACAAAATAAGCAGGAAATTCTTCTGGATAAACTTCCTGCTCTCAATTTGGAAGGACTTTATTTTTATTCCAACAAAGAAGCAGGCTTGTTCAATCTCAGCTCGGCAAATTCCGTTTGCAATTATTCGCTGTATTTTCCAACGGCAGATTACATTTTTTATCAGCCGATACCGCAAAATACCTTTCCGGTGCGGTCTTTTTTAAAAATCCAATCAGGATTTAACAAAAAATCACCATATGTCATAATGGAAAACAATGCCGAACCCGAAAGAAAAGATTACAGCGAACTTTTGCTCAATTCCCTGCTTTTTTCCAAAGAAACCGATACGCCCCTTGAATGGAAAGAAAAAAAATACAGCCAAAATATACAGAAAGACGCTCAACACTTTGAAAAAATATATTTTTTTATTGTTTCACTTGAAAAAAACACCGCATTGGAAAATTCCGTTCCTGAAGAATTTATCGTTACTGCCGCAAGCCTGTTTCCAAACAATGCCCATATCAGAAAAAGCTTCATACGCCTTTTAAAACGAACGGACAATCCCTATTATTTTTATTGGTTCGTACAACAGTACCTATTGCCCAGAAAAAAATACACTTCAGCCATAAAGCTTCTCGAAAAAGCCCTTCAAATAAAAAATGACACGCTTTTTACGGAAACCTTGACTATCTGCGCGATAAAAAAAGAATTTTTTGCAAAAGCCCATACGCTCATCAGGAGCATGGACCGAAGCCGCAATTTTACCGCCGTAAAACTGGAATGCATGCTCGCAGCAGCCATGCGAAACAAAGAACTGTTTTTACTCAATGCCCGAAAATTGCTGAACAGCAACACACAGTTCCATTATCTTCTCTTCCTTGCCGCTTCCTGCATAGAACTTAATGAATATCAACAAGCCGCCGAACTTTTAAACACCGCTCTTGCTGACCGAAGAAATTTCAGACAAGATAACAAAACGGAAAATATGAGAAAAATCAACGAACTTATTCAGAAAATACAAGAAAAAACACAATGAATTTCTTTTCCGCAAAGTTTATTTGACTATTTGCGCATGTTCCCGAAAAACAATTTCCTCGCCCGCAAAACGTTTTTTCATAACATCAATGGCGGCAGGGTTTTTGTCAATCAAATAACAATCCCGCCCAAGCTCCAAAGCGGCTTTTCCAAAAGACCCGCTGCCGGCAAAAAAATCCATGACGACAGAATCTTCGTTGCTGTGAACATTGATAATACGCCGCATGATTTTTAAAGGTTTTTGCGTCGCATAGCCGGTTTTTTCTTTGCTGTTAGGGCTTACGATAGTCTGCCACCAAACGTCGGTGGGCGTTTTTCCCCGTGCCGCCTTTTCTTTGCCCACAAGGGAGGGAGCCAAATAGGGTATCCTGTCAATCGCGTCATAATGATAAATATATTTTTTCGGATTTTTTGCATACCAAAAAATACTGTCATGCTTGGCTGACCAGCGTTTTTTGCTTCTCGCCCCGTAATCGTACGCCCAAATGATTTCATTCATGAACGAATCACGCCCGAAAATATAATCCAAAAGCAATTTGCAATAATGAGCTTCACGATAATCGATATGGAATAAAATACTGCCGTTGTCAGACAAAATGCGTTCCGCCTCAACTAAACGGGGCTCCAAAAAACCGATATAATCATCAAAAATATCAGCATAACCGAGCGTGCCGAGCTTTATCGTCTTATACCGTTTCCCTTTGTAGCCGACCCTGTCCCCTTCGGTGCTGGCAATGGTTTTTATTTGCGTACGCTCTTGCGTTCTTCCCGTATTGAAAGGCGGGTCAATATAAATCAAATCGATTGAACCGGACGCAAGTTCAGGCAAAAAACTCATATTATCGCCAAAACAAAGATTTAATATCGCCATGCTTTCCTCAATTATTCCCCAATGATCTCACAATGATTCCGCTTTATTCAACTGTCACGCTTTTCGCCAAATTCCGAGGCTGATCCACATCTTTTCCCAAATAATCAGCCATTTCATAACTGAAAAGCTGCATGGCGGGCAAGGCTAAAAATTCCGGCAGCTTTGTTTGAGGAATATACCACAAATCGTTATTTTCCAATTCCGTTCCCTCTTGCAGTAAAGCAATCACATTGCCCTGCCTTGACTTTATTTCCAAAATTCCGGAACAAACCTTGTTAAAATTCTCATCATCAAAAGCAAGGGCGAACGTTGGAAAGTCCGGGTCGATAAGGGCGATAGGCCCGTGCTTGATTTCCCCTGTGGCATACCCTTCCGCGTGGATGTAAGAAAGTTCTTTTAATTTCAATGCACCCTCAAGAGCTAAAGAATAGGCAGTGCCGCGCCCAAGATAGAAAAAGCTCTTCGCATAGGCATACTGATAGGCGAACTTCTTCGCTTTATCCCGCATGACGGGCAACGCTCCTTCCAAGATTTCCGGCAGTGCTTTCAATTCGTTCAAAATTCCTGCCCGCAGCATTTTCGCATGGGAACAATCGGCATTTTTCCTCTGCCCGTAATAAAGAGCGAGCAAAAGAAGCAGAACCATTTGGCTGAGCATGGCTTTTGTCGAAGCGACGCTTATTTCCGGTCCTGCCTGCGTATAAAGACAAGCACTCGCTTCCCTTGCGACGGAAGAACCGAGCACATTACAAATGCCCACGACGGGATAGCCCTTTTCCTTGCACAAACGAAGAGCGCCGAGCGTATCAGCCGTTTCACCCGATTGGCTGATAACCACAATAAGCTCATCAGCCTTTAAAATCGGTTTCCTATACCGAAATTCCGAAGCGATTTCCACGATAACGGGAATTTCCGCAAATTGCTCCAAATAATATTGCGACCACAAACCGGCATTGTAACTTGTGCCGCAGGCAATGATACGAATGCTTCCGGGTACGGGCAAACTATCCAGTTCCGGCAGGCAAACCCTGTCGTTTTGCAGTCTGCCCACAAGGCAATCACGCAAAACCTTAGGCTGTTCCATGATTTCCTTAAGCATGAAATGCTTATAGCCGTCTTTCGCCGCTCCCTGCAAATCCCAAGGAATATGATGCACGGTCTTCTCAAGCTTTTCCGCCGTAAAAATATTTTTCACCGCATACGCACCTGCGCTTAAAACCACATATTCCCTGTCATCCAAAAAAACGACATCGCGGGTATAAGGCAAAAATGCCGGCACATCGGAAGCGACGAAATATTCACCGATACCGATACCGAGCAAAAGCGGCGCAGACAAACGCGCTGCCAGAATATGCTGCGGAATAAGGGGACTGAGCACGACGACAGCATACGCCCCGTGCGCTTTCTGCAATGCACTGCAAAAAGCCTGCTCCAAAAACGTCAAATACAATTCAGGATTTTTTTGAAAAGTTTCATCCATATCCTGCTGGATTTCCACATATTTTTTTCCAAAATTTGTTTGCAGAACACTGTCAAGCTCATCAGCGACAAGATTGACCAATACTTCCGTATCGGTATCGGAATGGAAAACATAGCCTTTTTGTATCAGTTCATCTTTTATTTCTTGAAAATTCTCAATAATGCCGTTATGGACAATGGCTAAAGCGTCATTATTGCTTTTATGGGGATGAGAATTGCGTTCGACAGGAAGCCCGTGCGTCGCCCAGCGGGTATGCCCTATGCTGATGGGGGCGAAGGTGTTTGCCGTTTTCGCAACTTTTTCTTCCAAATTGCAAAGTTTTCCCTCCGAACGGATGACTTCCAATTTATTAAGCTGCAAAAAAGCCAAACCTGCCGAATCATAACCGCGGTATTCCAAACGCTTCAACCCCTCCAACACAAGGGGGACAGCAGGTCTGTGCCCGCAGTAACCGATAATTCCGCACATAATTAACTCCTTACAAACACTAATTATACTATTCCTAAAAAAAACACAATTAAAATATTTAGTTTAAAGAATATGTTATCAAAATTTCGGCAACTATCTTAATTTTTTAACTATGTTAATGAATATAAATTTTCGTTTCCTTATCCACAAAAGATAAAAGTTCTTTTATCATAGACCTCGGCAAACCGATATTCCCGTCTGTGGCTTTGCCGTTGCTGCATTCAAGAAAAAAAGCCGAACCGATATAGGGTTCCCGATGGGTTATGTTATAGTCAACGACAAGGGCGTAGGCATAACGAATGGGTCTTTTATCCAATTCAATTTGGGAAAGCCAGTCGTTATACACGGTATTTTCACGAACAAACAAATTGTAATATTTCGATTGCGGGTCCGTTACCCAAACATCGCCTTTGCGTATTTGATAATAGGGCAGTATGCTCCCCGGATTTTCCTGCATGCCGATAGCTATGATGAAATTGTAAAGCCCTTTGGGCGTTGCCAAATCACCCTCAATCTTATTCTTTTTCGCCCCGCCGCGTCCGATATACGCCTGCGCCTCCTGCAAACAAACCCATGCTCCGTTGAAACGTTTCAGCACGTAGCAACGGGGTTCATTGACCGTAGTGTCAACGACAATGAGCTTTGTCACTCCTTTGATGGTATCCAGTTCAAACTTTTCAATCAGTTCCTCGGAAAAATTTTCTTCGGCAACGGCTGTCCGCCCTATGAAAACAATACAAAAACAGAGCAGTAAAACTATTTTTTTCATGGTTTCCTCATTTAGTTATGGAGAATTTTCCTATAAAATCAAATTCCGTTCCGTTTCTAAACACAAAGAAAACGGTTGCATATTTTTTCAATTTGTGTTACTTTTTTTATAAATCGTAACACAGCAGAAATCAATATGATAACACTCTCGTGTAAGAGATAAAAGGGATGAAAAGGAGCAAAAATATGCTCCTTTTTTATTTATCCGTACAAATTTTAGGATTAAAATATCCAAATTGCAAATGCGGGCAAGAAGACAGCAGGCGCTTGGTGAAATTCGCCAAACCGACGCTTGGACCGAACTCAATGCCTTCAAGCAAACGCAAATACATTTCAGGGTCGATATTCAAATTCCGCAATTGAATAAAATCAACGTGATACGCGTTCACAAGCCCGATAAGAGCTTCCACTTCCTCTTCGCAGTCCGTCACTCCGGGAAAAAAAAGCAAATTCAAAGAAACGAAAAGTCCGTGTTCTTTTGCTGTTTGTATGGATTCTCTCACATCGCCGAAAGAATAATTGGTCGGACGGTAATATTTATCATAAACAGCTTCCCTTGCGCTGTTCATGCTCACCCGCAAAGAATTGAGCCCCGCAAGAGCCAATTCCTTTATCCACCTGGGCATGGAGGCGTTGGAATTTAAATTGACCGTGCCGATTCCGCCTTTTTCACGGAATAATTTCACAGCCTCCACAAGCAAAGGGGCTTGCGTCAGAGGTTCCCCCTCGCAGCCTTGCCCGAAAGAATAAATAGGCTGTTTCTCGTTTTGCTGATGATAAAGCATGACCTCAACAATTTCCTGCGCTGTGGGCGTAAAATTCATCCTGTCCTGCGGTGCCTGGCAAATGGAAGAATCCGCCTCTTGCCGGGAAATACAGCCGATACAACGCGCATTGCACGCCCTTGAAGTCGGAAGCGGCGCTTCATAACGCCCTAAAACCAAATTTTTTGCGGCAGGACATCCGTAACGCAGGACGCAATTATTCATAAGATGCTGCATGAGCCTGTTTTTGGGAAACTCTTTCATGAGCGCCTTTGCTTTTTTTTCTATTTTCCTAGGGGAAATTCCCTCGAAAACCTGGCGCGTGTCCTTATCCACCTGCGAAGCGCAAACATAAAAATCATCGCCGATAATTCCCAAAGCCCCGTAAGCGAATAAAGGCAGAGTCGGAGCATTTTCTTCCGTAACATAAACCGGATGACCGGAAATCGTATAGCCCGGCGCAACAAAAGCGGCGACCGCCAGCTCTTCCAACTCCTCAACTTCTCCTGTTTCCTTGTTCAGCCCGACGGCTCTTCGCTTGGGCAAAAGAAAAAACTCGCTTTCACGGGGTAAAGGAATAAGCTCGTCAGGTCTTGGCAGCGCCCATTCATCGCCCCGCCGGCACAGCATATAATACGCGTCGTCAGAGGCGATTTCACCATTTTCAAAAGCAAACACTAAATCAGGGTGTTTTTGTTTCATAACCGATCCTTTTTCGCATAAAATAAAAGTATCCTTTATTCATTTACGCCCGTCAAGAAAAACATCAAAAAAATATAATATTTTTATCATATTATTTCAGTGTATTATAAAAATTACAACAATTTTCACCAAAAAGGTATTTGCCAAATATAAAATCATGCCTTATTTTTAATCATTGCAAAACAAAAGTCCAACCGGAGCGCTTCCATGAAATTCTTTTTCACAAAAATTTTCGGCACACGAAACGACAGATATATTAAATCCCTGCGTCCAATCGTACAAAAAATCAATGCATTGGAACCGCAAATGCAGGAACTGGCGGACACGGAACTTGCCCCAACCCTTGCGTCCTACAAAGAAAGAGTGATGAACGGCGAAAGCCTGAACAAGATTTTACCGGAAGTTTTCGCTCTCGTCCGCGAAACAAGTTTGCGTATCCTCGGCATGCGCCATTATGATGTGCAGCTCATGGGCGGCATAACCCTGCACCAAGGAAAAATCGCCGAAATGAAAACCGGGGAAGGCAAAACCCTTATGGCGACCTTGCCCGTTGTTTTGAACACCCTTACGGGAAAAGGCGTGCACGTCGTAACTGTCAACGATTATCTCGCTAAGCGCGACAGCGAATGGATGGGAAAACTCTATCAAGCCTTAGGCTTGACTTGCGGCGTCATTGTGCACGGTCTTTCCGACGAAGAGCGTCAGGAAGCTTATAACTGCGATATAACCTACGGAACAAACAATGAATTCGGCTTCGACTATTTGCGTGACAACATGAAATTTTACGCAAAAGACATGGTGCAAAGAGGACACAATTTCGCCATAGTTGACGAAGTGGACTCCATTTTGATCGATGAAGCGAGGACCCCTCTCATCATTTCCGGAGCGGCTCAAGAATCCACGAATTTATACCTGCAAATGAATGAGCTGACAAAATATCTCAAACGCGACGAGCATTTCACTGTTGACGAAAAAACCCGTTCCGCGCTTTTGACGGAAGACGGTGTAAATAAGATTGAAGAAATTCTCAGGATAGACAACCTCTTCGACCCCTCAAGCATTTCCTTGCAGCACCATGTGCTGCAAGCCCTAAGAGCCAACCATTGCTATCAGCGCGATGTCGATTACATGGTCACAGCCGATAAGAAAGTCGTCATTATCGACGAATTCACGGGCCGCCCCATGGAAGGCAGACGCTTTGGCGACGGTTTGCACCAAGCCTTGGAAGCCAAGGAAAAAGTGAAAATCGAATCCGAAAACCAAACCCTCGCCAGCATTACCTACCAAAACTATTTCCGCATGTATGAAAAACTTGCGGGCATGACAGGCACAGCCCAGACGGAAGCTGTGGAATTTATGGAGATATACGGGCTTGAAACCATTACGGTTCCGACCAACAAGCCCATGATCCGCAAAGATTACCCCGATATTATTTACCGGACCCAAAAAGAAAAATTTGCAGCCATCACCAATTCCATTAAAGAATTGCACCAAAAAGGGCAGCCTGTGCTTGTGGGTACAATTTCCATTGAAACTTCCGAGTATTTATCCGGCATTCTCAAAAAAATGGGCATTCCCCATAATGTCCTGAATGCGAAATATTTGGCGGAAGAAGCGCAAATCGTTGCGGAAGCGGGACAAAAAGGACGCGTGACCATCGCCACCAACATGGCGGGACGCGGCACGGATATCAAACTCGGCGAAGGAGTGGAAGAACTCGGCGGTCTGCATATCTTAGGTACGGAACGCCATGAAAGCCGCCGTATCGACAACCAGCTGCGCGGACGTTCCGGCCGCCAAGGCGATTCCGGATCCTCCCGTTTTTATCTTTCTTTGGAAGACAACCTCATGCGTATTTTCGGTTCCGAACGCATTTCAACCCTTATGCAAAAACTCGGAATGAGCGAAGGGGAAGCCATTGAAAACAAATTTGTTTCAAAAGCTATTGAAAACGCACAGAAAAAAGTTGAAGCCCACAACTTTGAAATCCGCAAAACCCTTCTTGATTATGATAATGTCATGAACCAGCAGCGCACGGTTATTTACGATTTGCGCAAAGACATCATTTTGGAAGAAGACATTCAGCCTGTTGTGGAAGAATTTGCCGACGAAGTCTTTACCGAAATTTTTTACAGCGAACACGACAAGAAAAACCAAACGGAAGAACACCGTGCGGAAATCGGGGCGAAACTTTTGGACGTCTGCAATATCGGACGAATGATTCCGGAATTTTTAACCGCTCAAAGCACCCCGATAACGCAGGAGGAATGCAAAAATGTGCTGCAGAGTATTTTAACAGAACTGCAGCTGGAAGCAGGACCGATATATCAAGATATTTTAAGATATTTCGTGCTGGAAGAACTCGACCGAGCATGGAAAGACCATTTAAAGAGCATGGATTATCTGCGTGAAGGTATCGGGCTGCGCGGTTACGGTCAACGCGACCCGAAACTGGAATATAAGCGTGAAGGGTTTGAACTTTTCCAAAACATGCTGTACCAAATCAAAGAAGGCGCATTGCGCGCCCTGACCCGTGTCCGCATTCAAAAGCAGGAAGAACAGAGTTTGGAGCAAGCGGAAAATACGGACGGCGGTCAAGAACAAAACCAAGAAAAAGAACCGGAACAAAGGACGGAACTTCGTCACAGGGAAGTGAAAACACAAGAAAATTCCGGGCAAAACACTACGTTGGAAGCAAAAAACAATCCCGTCCATGCCCAAGATAAAATAGGAAGAAACGACCCTTGTCCTTGCGGAAGCGGTAAAAAATATAAAAAATGCCATGGTGCGCATTTGGAACATTAAAATAAGGAACACGCCATGAATTTTGATTGTTTTAAAGCCTATGACGTACGGGGAAAAGTCCCAAGCTCCCTCAGCCCTGCGCTTGCTCTTGAAATCGGCTATGCCTATGTGCGGGAATTCAACATAAAAAATGTCGTCATCGGGCACGACGCCCGGCTTTCTTCTCCGGACATCTATAAATCCCTTGCCACAGGACTGCAATATGCAGGGGCAAATGTCGTAGGTATCGGCATGTGCGGAACAGAAGAAATTTACCACGCAACAGCCTACATTCAAGAAAACGGTGTTCCTTTCGACGGCGGAATCATGGTTACGGGAAGCCATAATCCGCAAGATGAAAACGGCTTGAAATTTGTGCGCGAAAACGCTATTCCAATCAGCTCCGACACCGGTTTGCTGGCAATCAAAGAACGCATCATCAACGGACAAAAAATCCCTTCTGACATTACAGGCAGTTTTATTGAACATTCCTACCGCCAAGCCTATATTGAAACCCTCCTTTCCCATATTGACGCAAACGGGCTTATGCCCTTTAAAATAGTCGCCAATGCAGGAAACGGCTGCGCGTATCTCGCCCTGAAAGAACTCATTCCGTATCTGCCCTTTGAATTTATTTTGGTTGACGAAGAACCTGACGGAACATTCCCCCACGGCGTTCCCAATCCTTTGCTTCCTGAAAACCGTGAAAGAACGGCGCAAATGGTTCGCAGGCACAAAGCCGATTTCGGCATCGCTTGGGACGGCGATTTTGACCGCTGTTTTTTCTATGATGCAAACGGACGCTTTATCGAAGGATATTACATTGTCGGCATGCTCGCAAGCGCCTTGCTGGAAACATTCCCCCATGAAAAAATTATCCATGACCCGCGCCTCACATGGAACACAATGGAACTTGTCGATAAGCACGGCGGTATCAACATAACAAGCAAATCAGGACACGCGTTCATCAAAGAAACCATGCGGAAAGAAAACGCCCTCTATGGCGGCGAAATGAGCGCCCACCATTATTTTAGGGACTTCGCCTACTGCGATTCCGGAATGCTGCCTTGGCTTTTGGTGGCAAAACTCCTGTCCGCCTCCAAACAAAGTCTCGCTTCTTTTGTGGACGCAAGAATACAAGCTTTTCCATGCAGCGGAGAAATCAATTCAAACGTTGAAAATATCGCCCTTACCTTGGAAAAAATTGAAAACGCCTATAAAAATTCCGCAAAAACAATAAACAAAATAGACGGTCTTTCCATGGAATTTGACGATTGGCGCTTCAATGTGCGGGGTTCCAACACGGAACCGGTGCTCCGTCTCAATGTCGAAAGCCGCGCCAACGAACCCCTCATGCAAGAAAAAACTCAGGAATTGCTCAAACTTATCAGAGAGTAAATATAATACAATAGGGAAAGAAAATACAAAATTTTCTTTCCCTATTTATATGAAACATATTTTACAATTATCTTCAAAAATTTTCAGATCTACATTTTTCACGTATTATATCAATACTTACCTTTTTTCCCTCTCTTACAACTTCCCAAAAATTAAACCCATTTACTCTTTCACTTTTTACTTTTTTCAATTTTGCGGCAAGTGAATGCATGTCTATTTCATTATTTAAATATGACAATTTCCCATTTTTTAATAATTGTGCAACAAAAAATGTATTTTTTAAATAAAAATATTCATTTTCAAAAAAATACCCTAATTCAATCATTTCTTTAAGAGAAACTTTTTTAGGTTTTATATCATATTCTGATTTTGCTATTTTCGAATCTTCATAAACAATCTTTTCTAACCGTTCTAAACCATATTTGACATATTCACCATTTTGTTCAATAATTATATAATTTCTTCCTAATTTCTTTGCCATAACGGCTGTCGTTAACGTTCCTCCAAAAGGATCAAGCACCACATCATTTAATTTAGAGCTTATCGCAATAACTCGATATAATAATTGCTCTGGTTTTTGAGTTGAATGTAATTTTTCTCCATTATTATTTTTTAAACGTTCGTTTCCGGAGCATACGGGCAATTTCCAAATAGAACCTAATTGCCGCCTTTCTCCTTTTTCATATCCGACGATATCAATATTCAACTCTTTTGCTGTCTTATAATTAAAAGTATATTTACTTTTTACTGATTTTGTTGCCCATATTAATGTTTCGTGAGAATTATTTAATCTTGTTCCTAAAAAATTAGGTGTTGGGTTTGATTTTTGCCAAACAACATCATTAATAAACCAAAAACCCAAATCTTGCATAATTGCACCTATTGTATAAATGCATTGCATGCCACCTATTACCCAAATTGAGCCATTTTTTTTTAATACTCGTTTACATTCTAAAAGCCACTGTCTTGTGAAATCGTTATACTCTTCATTCGATTGAAAAATATTATCCCAATCATCATTACAACCTTGAAAATCAGTACCCTCTGGACGTTTTAAAACCCCTTCTACTCGCATCCAATAAGGAGGGTCTGCAAAAATCAGATCAACACTTTCATCAGCTAATTGGGCTAATTCAACTAAACAATCACCATTAATTACTTTATTCATATTATAAGTCCCTTAAATTATAAGCTGTGGGAAAAAATTCTGCTCTTAATTTTATATATTCATCTTTATTAGATAATAATTTTCTTATTAAGTTAGGCTCATTTTGTCTCATTTCTAATAGTGCGTTTCGTATTTCAATACTTGTATCCAAATCAGGAACATTAAGGATATTTCGGCATTCTTCGTTTCTATATTGCGTTAAATGCTCAACAAGTTCATTCCAACAATCCAAATTTTCAAAATATTTTAAAAACAATTCTTTGCCATAAAAAACTTTTAATTGAACGGTTAAATCTGTATTATTTTGCATTTGCTCCAAGTAATATTTTTTATTTTTTTTCAATAACTCATCACTAAACCACATAATACCATGTATCATCACATTAGGATATAACATTTTTAACTTTTTTACTTTCTTTATAAAATTTGTATACTGCCCACGTTTTTTTGTACTATCATGGTCATCTCTCACTTTTTGTTCTATTAATACCACATTAAGTCCATTTTTAAAAACTTGGTCAGCACTTAATAAATTTCCTTCTTCATCTTGTCCCAGTGCTTTACTCAAATTCTCATATCCCATATCAGACAAATACACGGTTAAAATATCTTCAATAAAATCTCCAAATTTAATCTCACAACTTTGCGTAATATTTTGAATCAATTTAGTTTTTGCACTAGTAACCCTAAAAATTCCTATATAGCGCTGAGGATTTTCAATAACTGTTTTTAAAATTTGATAATTTAAATCTTTACCAAAAACTTCGGTTTTAAGCATATTTTTAAAATCAGAATATTGCATATTAATCTCCTTTATCTATCATAATAAGTATAAATTTTTTTTTCAAGAAATTTATTATTTAGATTAAAAATAAAAATTGCAAATTATCCTAAAATATTGTATAAATAATTTATAAAACTATTGGAGGTTTCCCTTGCGTATTTTAGTTATCGGTTCTGGCGGACGTGAGCATGCTCTTGCGTGGAAGCTCAATCAAAGTCCCCTTGCAGAGGAAATTTTTGTCGCTCCCGGAAACGGAGGAACCCAAGAACATAATGTGCCTGTTTCTGATAAGGATATTGACGGGCTCGTTAAATTCGTGCAGGAAAAAAAGATTGATTTTGTTGTTCCGGGACCGGAGCTTCCTCTTACGCTCGGCATAACCGACGCCATGGAAGCTATCGGCATTCCTTGTTTTGGTCCGAGCAAAGCCTGCGCAAAGCTTGAGGGAAGCAAAGCGTTTTCAAAAGAAGTGATGGTTGCGGCTGGTATTCCGACAGCCGCTTACGGAACATTCCAAGATATGGAAAAAGCGTTCGCTTTTATTGATAAACACGAAGCTCCGCTCGTCATCAAAGCTGACGGCTTGGCAGCGGGAAAAGGCGTAATTATCGCCCAAAGCGTCCAAGAAGCAAAAGACGCCGCAAAATCCATGCTTGGCGATAAGAAATTCGGCGATGCCGGCAATACCATTATCATTGAAGAATTTTTAGCAGGCGAAGAGCTTTCCTTGCTCTGTTTTTGTGACGGAGAAAACGCCCTCGCTCTGCCCTCCGCCCAAGACCATAAAGCCATCGGTGAAGGCGATGTGGGAGCGAATACCGGCGGAATGGGCGCATACAGTCCCGCTCCTCTCGCCCAGGATGAAGAACTTGAGAAATTGGCAGATATCACGGTCCGCCCCCTGCTTAAGGAAATGGCCCAACGCGGCACGCCATTCAAAGGCATTTTGTATGCAGGGCTTATGATGACAGCAAAGGGAGTGAAAGTTCTTGAGTACAATGTCCGTTTCGGCGACCCTGAATGCCAGCCTTTGCTCATGCGGATGAAAAGCGATATCCTTCCCGTTATGCAGGCGTGTGTTGAAGGAAAATTAAAAGAAAAAAACATTGCATTGGAACTCTATCCCCAATCCGCCCTCGGCGTTGTTTTCGCTGCAAAAGGATATCCGGAAAGCTATCCGAAAGGCATGGAAATAACAGGTATTGCCACTGCCGATGCGTTGGATGACGTAAAAGTTTTCCATGCGGGCACAAAGGCGGAAAACGGAAAAATCTTTTCCAACGGCGGAAGAATACTTTGCGTCGTCGCACTTGGTGAAAGTTTGCAAGAAGCAAAAAATAAAGCGTATGAAGCAATTGGCAAAATAAAAATGGAAAATTCCTATTATCGCCGTGACATCGGAGATAAAGGCATTAAACGTTTACAAAACAAATAATACGAAAAAGGACTAGCCATGGTTCAAGTCGGTATTTTAATGGGTTCCGCTTCTGATGAAAACACGATCAGCCCCTGCGTTGAAGTATTGAAAAAACTCGGTATCAGTTACCGTTTTACGGTTTCCTCCGCACACCGCACACCGCTCCGCACGGAGAAAATCGTTGACGAACTGGAAAAACAAGGCTGTCAGGTTTTCATCTGCGCAGCCGGAATGGCTGCCCACCTTGCAGGAGCTGTTGCCGCCCGCACCATTAAGCCTGTTATCGGAATACCTTTGACAGGTTCTTCCCTGAACGGGCTTGATTCCCTTTTGGCAACAGTGCAAATGCCCGCGGGATTTCCGGTCGGAACAGTGGCGCTGGACAAGGCGGGAGCAAAAAATGCCGGCTATATGGCGGCACAGATTATCGCCCTTCACGATCCGAACGTTGCGGAAGCGCTTTTGAAAGAACGCCAATCTTTCATTGATACCGTTGAAAAAACAGCCAAAGAAATTGAAGAAAAATATCAATAAGATATCTTTTTTTAAAAGAGCGAGACCATGAAAATTTTAATGATAAACGGCAGTCCGCGCCGTACGGGAAATACGGCATTAGCCTTGCAGGTATTGGAAAAAAAATTGCAGGCAACACATGAAGCGGAATTACTGCAATCCTATTCCATGACAATAACCCCTTGCCTTTCTTGTTACAGCTGCAGAAAAAACGGCGGTTTCTGCGTTCAGAAAGATGATACCAATACCATGCTCCAAAAAATCAGCGATGCGGAATGCATTATTTTTGGAACTCCCGTTTTTTGGGCGGGAATGTCCGGACAATTAAAATTATTCATAGACAAATTTATTGCCCGTACGGAAGCTTTCAGACAACACCCCAAAAAAACAGTCAGCCTCATTGTCGGGGGCAGTGAACCGAAAAACCACCAATATAATATTATTACAGAGCAATTTGTCACTATCAGCCAATTCCTGAACTGGAACCATGTTTACTCCGCTTCATTTTCTGCCTTTGAAATGGGTGACATTATTAAAAATACTGATTTCGACCATAACATCCAAGAAATTGTCGCTGTTCTCAATCAATAAATCATCCTCTTAACGTATCAAAAAAAAGAGCCATGCAAAACATGGCTCTTTTTTTGCACCTGTTATTTTTATAATTTTTGCAGGCTTTCGCGAAGCTGTAAAGCTTTTTTTCTTCCCACTTTCGGCAGCTTCATCAGCTCCTCGACACCGGCTTTTTTCATTTCTTCAATACTTTTGAAATGTTGCCACAAAAGCTTTGCCGTTTCTTGTCCCACATGGGGCAAATGCAAAAGCTGCGCATCCAGTCCCTGCTTGTTGCGTGCCTGCCTATGCCTGCCTATAGCAAAATCATGGGTGGCGTCACGAATGGACTGCAAGAACAAGAGTTCGGAACTCCCTTCTTTAAAAGGCAAAGGATTTGTCCTGTCAGGCAGGAAAATCCTATCCGCCAAATTGCCTGCCCTCCTGTCCGCATGCCCCTGTTCATCACGGGCTTTGGCAATGCCTGCAAGCACAAAAGGCAGACGCCCCTCTTCCGAATCAAAACTTTGGGAATCACGAACATGCACCGCACTGAAAAATTCCTGAAAACTCGCATGCACGCTGTTTACCTGTCCGCGTCCGCCGTCAATAAGCAATAAATGCGGCCACGGCGCGCCGTGTTCCGCTCTGCGTTTCGCCCATTGCGACAAAGCCAGATAATCGTCTCCGTTGGTATTTTCCATATTCCAAACGCGGTAATCGGCTTTATGCGGTTTTCCGTCCTGATAAACAACCAGCCCGACCTTTGTCGCTGTTCCGGAAGTATGGGAAACATCGACGCATTCGATTCTGCGGATAGGCTCCTGCACTTTAAAAAGAGCCGCCAAACGTTCGTCCATACCTAAATCGGAACGTTTATAAACAGTTTCCCGCGCATTGGTTTTAGCTATTTCCACAAGCTTCTCATCATCCTTGGTCCGTGCCGCCACAATCCGCACGTTCGCCCCCCGCCATTCGCTGAGCATTGCGGCAATGCTTTCCAAATCTTCCTCATGTTCCTGCAAAGCGTAATCAGCCCCCAACGCCCCGATAAGTGCCGGACTTTCCACACTTTCTTCTTTTTCAGCCGTCAAAACCCAAGGCAAAACGATGCGGGGCGGAATATCCTTATCCTGTGAATAAAACTGCGTTAAAAATCCGAGCAAAAGCTCGTTCGCATCTTCCATGACAAGCCCCGCCCAAAAAAAAGCAGCCTTATCAATCACTTGCCCGCCGCGTACAAAAAGCACGGCAAGAGCCAAGCCGTCCCCGCGCGAACAAAGCCCCATAACGTCCATATCCGCCCCGTTATGAAAAACAACCCCTTGCTTTTCGACGGTTTTCTCTATGGCGAATTTTTGGTCACGAAGTTTCGCCGCTTCTTCAAATTCCAAATTTTCCGACGCTTCTTCCATTTTTTGGGTGATCATTTCAAGAAGTTCACGTGATTTCCCTGATAAAAGCAATTCGACTTTCTGAATGATTTCAAAATACGTTTCTTGGCTCACCTCTCCGGAACACGGTGCCAGACAAAGCCCGATATGATGGTAAAGACAAGGGCGCACCCTGTTTTTCATAGCCCTGTCGTTACAGCGGCGCAAAGGAAAAACAGAATGGAGGGCTTTCCACGTTTCCCGCGCAGCCTGCGAAGAAGTGAACGGTCCGAAATAATGCGCACCGTCCTTTTTCACCTTCCGCACCACCTCCAAACGCGGATAAGCATTTCTTACCGCAATTCTGAATAGAATATACTGCTTGTCATCACGCAAAACAATATTGTAATGCGGTCTGTGCTTTTTTATAAGGCTCGCTTCCAAGAGCAATGCTTCTTTTTCCGTGCTCGTGGTCACAAATTCAACGGAAACGGCATGGCTCATCATGGCTCTTGTTTTTGCGGTCAACTGCTCGTCGGGACGGAAATAAGAAAGAACACGTTTTTTTAAATTACGCGCTTTGCCAACATAAATGATTCTTCCGCCTTTATCCTTATACAGATAAACACCGGGGCTTGTCGGGATTGCATTCGGTCTTTCCATTTTCACCTCATGGTTTCATTGTGCCAAAAAACAGAAATTTTTCAAGCCGATAAAACCGGGCAAGCATATTTCAGCAAAAAATGCCTTTTTTAGTGAAAATAAGCGTAGATTCAATTTTTTTATTGACTAGTCATGGACTTAATACTATTTACGAACAGTTTCAAAATTTTTTAACCTAAAACGAGGTGCGTTATGCCAGGTTATGTTTACTTTTTACTCGCTTGTGCAGCATTGTTGGTAGGGTATTTGGTTTACGGTAAAATCGTCGCCAAAATTTTCGGCGAGGACGATAACCGTGTAACTCCTGCGATTTCAATGGCTGACGGCGTTGACTACGTTCCGATGTCACCAATTAAGATTTGGCTTATCCAACTTTTGAACATTGCCGGAATTGGACCTATTTTCGGACCTATCCTCGGTGCATTGTACGGTCCGACTGCATTATTGTGGATTGTTATCGGCAGCATTTTCGCCGGTGCCACCCATGACTACTTCTCAGGCATGCTTTCCATCCGTTACAAAGGAACGAACGTTCCAAACATTGTCGGCTATAACTTAGGCAATGTGTTCAAACGTATCATGCAGTTATTCGCGGTCATCCTTCTTTTGCTTGTCGGCGTCGTATTCATGACTTCACCAGCCATGCTTCTTAAAAACCTCACAAGCATCGACATGAATGTTTGGCTTGTCATCATTTTTGTATACTACCTCCTTGCAACCATTTTGCCTATTGATAAGATCATCGGCCGCTTATACCCCATTTTCGGCGCTGTTTTGCTTATCATGGCGGTTGGCATGACTGTCATGCTTTTTGTGAAAGGCTATGATTTCTATCCTGCGGCAGAAATGACAAACCAATTCCCCGGAGACAATCCTCTTCCGATTTATCCGCTTATCTTCGTTACCATTGCCTGCGGCGCTCTTTCCGGCTTCCACGCAACCCAATCTCCGCTCATGTCCCGCTGCCTTACAAAAGAAAGCTACGGACGTCCTATTTTCTATGGCGCGATGATCGGCGAAGGCTTCATCGCTCTTATTTGGGCGACTGTCGGCATGACGTTCTATCAAAGCCCTGCCGAATTGCAAGCGGCTCTTGCCAGCGGCGGTCCCGCAAACGTTGTCAACCAATCAGCTCTTAGCCTCATGGGTTCAATCGGCGGTATTTTAGCTGTTCTTGGCGTTATTGTTCTTCCCATCACCTCCGGCGACACCGCTTTCCGTGCAGCCCGCCTCACCATTGCGGAAGTATTCAATTTCAACCAAACACCTTCCAAAAACCGTCTTTCCATCGCCATTCCGCTCTTCATTGTCGGCGCTATCCTTACGCAAGTCGACTTCAACGTTATCTGGCGTTATTTCGGCTGGTCAAACCAAACCTTGGCATGTATCATGCTTTGGGCGGGTGCGGCTTATCTTTACCGCAAGGGCCGTTTCCACTGGATTGCAAGTATTCCCGCAACCTTTATGACTTCCGTCGTAGTATGCTATATCTGCATGGACAAGAATTTAGGCTTCGGTATTGATTATACCATTTCCGTATATCTTGGCATTGCGGGCGCCCTTATCGCCATCGGTTCTTTCCTTGCTTTTGCAAACAAGAATATCGAAGGCGCTCCGACAGACGACTAATCACAAAATAAAAAACAGACAAAAAGACCGGATCATATGCCGGTCTTTTTTTGTGCCTCATTCAGGAATAACACCCTTTTCCCCCATGAGAATGCAATTTCTTTTCAAAACAAAGCATGGTCTGCGCTGTTTTGAGCATATCGTTTCATACATGCGGTCCAAAACAAAAAGGAATATGCACATATCCCATTTTCAATATGTTCATTCCATAATTTCACGCCGTCCTTTCCGAGCATAAAGCAACCTATCGATACCTATGCAAAACGCTTTTTATAAACCATGGCAATAAAATCATAAACCAGAAGGTCTGCCAAATTCCCCCGGCGGCTTATAACGCATAAAACCAAGGACAGTAAGGAACAAAAAAAGGCACATAAGCTGTGCCTTTTTTTATCTTATTGAAAATAAAACGTATTAATTTTCAACTGCGGCATGGACACGTGCTGTCACATCATCAAGAGGCGTCAATACTGCCGTGGCAGTCAATACGACGTCGGTTGAACTATTCAGCGCGGTTTCCGTGGAGTCTTGAAGAACACCGATGATAAAGCCTACACCGACAACTTGGAAAGCAATATCGTTGCTGATACCGAAAAGGCTGCAAGCCAAAGGAATAAGCATCAAGGAACCGCCTGCAATGCCTGACGCCCCGCAAGCGCACAAAGAAGCGACAACGCTCAATAACAATGCGTCAAAAAGATTTACTTGGATACCGAGCGTGGTAGCGGCAGCCAAGGTAAGCACGGTAATGGTGATTGCGGCGCCCGCCATATTGATAGTAGCGCCTAAAGGAATGGAAATGGAGTAAGTAGATTCAGGCAGGTTCAAACGGCGGCACAAATCCATATTCACAGGAATGTTGGCAGCGGAAGAACGGGTGAAGAATGCCGTCACCCCGCTGTTTTTAATACAGAACCAAATAAGGGGATATGGGTTTTGACGGAGTTTTGCGTATACGATAATCGGATTGACGATAAAAGCCACAAAGAACATTGAACCGAGAAGCACTGCCAAAACCCGCACGTAGCCGACAAGAACGTCAATGCCAAATTCACCGACAACAGTATATACAAGACCGAAAATACCGAAAGGAGCGCAGCGCACAATCATTCTTACGACATCGGAAACGGTATGTCCCAAATCAATAATGAATTTTTTGGTTGTATCGGAACAATGCTGGAAACCGAAACCAAAAGCGACAGCCCAAAAGATGAGGGAGATGTAGTTTGCTTGGGAAAGAGCCGTAATCGGGTTCGTAACAACCTGCACAACCAAGTTTTTCAAGACCTGGCTGACGGTCTGCACGGCTTCGCCGGCTTCGGCAGCTTGCAATTGCAACGTGGTCGGAAACATGAAACTTGCAATAACAGCGATAAGGGCTGCGGCAAAGGTGCTTACCAAATATAAAACAATCAAAGGTTTGATTTTTGTTTCAGTCCCTTTTTCATGGTTTGTCACGGAAGCGCAGACAAGAGTGAAAACAAGGACCGGAGCAATAGCTTTCAGCGCCCCGACAAACAAATCGCCCAAAAGGGAAAAATTGCCCGCATAACTTGGAGCAACAACGCCCAAAAACACACCTAAAACCATACCGATACAAATAAGCAGGATTAAAGATGATTTCATGTACCAATTTAAAGCTGAACCAAAAAAGCCAGCGTTTTGTAAACTCATAATGACCTCTCTTACAAATGAAAGATTTACAGTTTGCACTGTATGCTTATTTTTTCTGTTTTGCAACAATTATTCATAAAACAAATACCGCCGGCAAAAATTATTGTTTCCGTTTTATGCCTATTATGTTGGGAAGCTTTACGGTTCCTTTAAAAAAAAGCATAATGTTTTCTTCATGTTGCCATAAAAAAACAGTCTTTTTCCTGTATGCCATGCTCGCCTCCGCACCGCCTTCCGCATACATGGCTCTTTTAATTCTTAACGGACCGTTTTTATGCAATACAGTGCGAAATTCTTGAACGGTCAGAGGTTTTGATGCATACATCAATAGGATTTCATTATCCTCATCCTGAGCGACAGCGGCAATGGAATGCCGCCGCTGCGCTTTCCATTCGCTTTGATTGTCAGGCAAATCGACGAGTTTAAAATTCTGCACCACAACGCTGTATTTTTTCAGCGCATTTTCAAGAGTCCTTTCTTTTTCCGTTCGAGAAAAGTAAACGTCCAAATCCGGGTCATTATCGTAAATGATAGAACAGGAAGGAATTTTTCCCTGATATTTTTCATAAGGGCAAGAAACGAAAAACGCTCCCAGACTTTTTCCGATATGATTATTGTTATAAACGTCATTTTTCCGCAAATAGCCGATACTGGTTTTTCCGTCGGTCAAATACATGGAAGAATTAATGACTGCCGTTAAATCATACTGCTGAAGCCAGGCAAGCAAAGCCTTGCTTTCCGTCTTATCGGTCACGGCTCCGTATACGGAAAAATCAAAATATGCAGGGTCGAATTTCAGAATATCAAAATCGACAGTTACGGGCAATTTCTGATTTTCCCCTTCTCCCCTATCCCTCATGACGGTTTCCGACATTCTCAAGAATTGCAGGCCTTTTTCAACGGGCTGCCACGTATTGGCTTTCAATATGTCAAAAGGATAGGGCTTATCAGTATCTTTATCCACGACAACCACATCGGGAGGTTTCGCCCGCACTTCTCCCAAAAAAGCAACAAATGCCAAAAACAACGGCAATACTACAAATTTTATTGCTTTTTGAAAAAAAATAACCATGTTAACCTATATAAAAAGAGTTTTTTTTCCATAGCATTGACAATGCTCTGATTAGTTGATATATTTTACACGGTTTGTGCTTTTCTGTAAAGAGAAATTACTGAAAGTAAATGCTTCTTTATTGGTTGAAGGAACGCGCCGCCCTGCTGACTGTTGGGAAAACCTTTATTTTGAGAGAGAAAACTATGCAAAAAGAACTCGTTGAATTTATCACCAAATCTCTTGTTGACAATCCTGATTCTGTGAAAGTTCGTGAAATCGAAGGAGAACAAACTTCCGTGCTTGAGCTTACCGTCGCAAAAGAAGACTTAGGAAAAGTCATCGGCAAGCAGGGACGCACGGCTCGCGCCATCCGCACCTTGCTCGGCGCTGTGTCAGCAAAAACCCGCAAACGTGTTGTTTTAGAAATTTTAGAATAATGCCTGCCGACCGTTCCCTTATTGTTATAGGCAAAATCACAAGGCCTCATGGAATCCGCGGCGAACTTTGCGTTCAGTATTATGCGGAATCCTATGATTATTTTGATAAAAATCAGGTGCTTCTCAAAATCGGGAAAATACCGCCCAAAGCTTGTGTCATAAAAACCTATAAGGAACAGGGGAATATGCTTATTCTTAAAATTGAAGGCATAAACTCAAGGACGGACGCTGAATCATATCGCAACTACGAACTCGTTATTACTGAACAATCTCTCACTGATGCCGATTTGCAGGCCTTAAACGAACAAGAAGAAACGGAAAACGCCCCCTATCTTCATCAAATCATAGGCTGCACAGCTTTTGTCGGAAATACCCCCCTAGGTATTATTAATGAAATTTCATTTCCAGCAGGGCAAGAAATTTGGTTCATTCATCATGAAGGACAAGAAATTCTCTTCCCTGCTGTTTCAAATTTTATTGAACGCTACGATTTGGAAAACAACGCCGTTTATCTTTGCCCCCCGCCCGGATTATTGGAAATCTACTTAGAACAGCCGGATAAGGAAAAAACGGCGAAGCGGCAGCCCGGCACGCAAACGAAAAACGCTTCTCAAAAAAACAAGGCTTCAATTCCCCAACCACTTTCCCGTTCATAAGCTTTTCCCATGCAGTACCATATTGTCACCCTTTTTCCCGAATGGTTTTCCTCCCCTCTCCACACCGCCCTTTTCGCCAAAGCCGAACAAACGGGAATTGTCGGTGTCGATTTTTACAATCCCCGCGATTACACCCGAAACAAACACAACAAAGTCGACGACAGCCCCTATGGGGGAGGTCCCGGCATGGTGCTTGCGGTCCAGCCCATTTTAGACGCTATCCGCGCCATTCCCCAAAAAGGACGCCTTATCGCCCTTACTCCGGCAGGAGAACCCCTTACCCAAAAACTGGCTGAAGAACTTTCCAAAGAAGAACATCTGACCTTGATTTGCGGACGTTATGAAGGGTTTGATGAACGGCTTTACGAGCTTTTGCCCATACGGCGCATAAGCGTCGGCGAAGCTGTTTTAAACGGCGGAGAAGTGGCGGCTCTCGCTCTTATCGAAGCGACAGCACGTCTGCAAGACGGTTATATGGGAAAAAACGAATCGGGCACAGAAGAAAGTTACGCGCAAAACCTTTTGGAATATCCCCATTTCACACGCCCGGAAAATTTTATGGACTTGGAAGTTCCGGAAGTTCTGCAAAAAGGCAATCATAAGGAAATCGGCTCTTGGCGGCGCGAACAATCCCTCGCCATGACATACAGGTACAGACCCGACCTTCTGGCGAAGGCGCAGCTTTCCGAACAGGACAGAATGTTTCTCAAAACAATACATAAACGCTCTTTCGCCAAAAACATCCATATCGCCCTTGTTCATCACCCCGTATTATTGAAAAACAATACGGCGGGAACAAGTTCCGTCACAAATCTTGATATTCATGACATATCGAGAATCGCCTGCACCTATGGAATTTCTTCCCTGCAAATCGTCACCCCTGTCCAAGACCAAAAGGTTCTTGTCGAAGAATTGATTACGCACTGGACGCAAGGGGACGGAGCAAAAACAAACCCGGACAGGGCGAAAGCCTTGGCGCTTGCGCACCTTGCCGGCAATTTGGAAGAAGCATGCCAAAATGTCGAACGTATTTCAGGCATAAGACCTATTTTAATCGGCACAAGCGCCAAAGCCGAAAAAGACAAAAAAGGGCGTGAAAAACGGCTTGCGGTTCCTTTTCCGCAAGTCGCCGAACTGGCAAAGGAAAATTGCCTTTTACTCGTTTTCGGAACAAGCCACGGATTGGCGCCCGAAGCGCTGGAGCAATGCGGCTGTTTGCTTCCTCCTCTCCGCTATATGGGAGAATATAACCATTTGCCTGTGCGGTCCGCCTGCGCAATCATTTTGGACAGGCTTTTAGGCGACTGCAATTAAATTTAAAATTTTCCCAAAAAATCGCTTGCAAAAATTTTTAAATCTGCTAATAAATACCGTTCCTATTGATAGTAATTTTTACTTTTATCGGGCTTCCGACGATAAAAATTGCATTAAATTTTTTCCATACAAAAATTTAAGTTGCTTTTATCAGAAAAATAGGTAATTAATATTATTTGCGTCTTGGCACCATATACTGCCATGCAACCTAATAGATAAATTCCTCGCAAGGAGAGGCATCATGAATATTCTCAGAAAGATTGAAAGCGAACATTTACGTACCGATATTCCTCAATTTCGCTCCGGTGACACTGTGAAAGTTCACCTCAGAATTGTTGAAGGCGAAAAAGAACGTATCCAAGTATTCCAAGGCAATGTTATCCGTATAAAACGCGGTTCCACCGATGCTTCTTTCACTGTTCGCAAAATTTCCGATGGCGTGGGCGTTGAACGTATCATTCCTTTACATTCTCCTTTTATCGACCATATCGATGTTGTAAGCCGCGGTCGCGTACGCCGTTCTCGTCTTTACTATCTCCGCAATCTTCGTGGTAAGGCTGCGCGTATCAAACCTCGCAACAATTACTAAGATTTTCAACATGCCCATTTATTTTCGTATGGGCGAGATATTCTGCCCCTCCCGAAGTTTTCGGGTGGGGTTTTTGTGTTTGGAGCAGCAGCATGGCTAAAAGAAAAGAACTGATCAATCACGGTATCTTATACCGTCCTCATGATTTGGCAAACGAAAACATTTGCGCAGGCATTGACGAAGTCGGCCGCGGCTGCCTGGCAGGTCCTGTTGTAGCAGGCGCCGTTGTTTTTCCAAAAGACTTTGATTTGATCGGTTTGGACGATTCAAAAAAACTTTCCGAAAAAGAACGCCTTTGCCTTGACGGTGAAATTAAAAATCTTGCTTGGGCTTGGGGAATCGGACTTGTTTGGCAAAAAACGATAGAAGAAATCAATATCCTGCAGGCAAGTCTTCTTGCCATGGCGCGCGCCATAGCCGCATTAAAAATAAAATTTCCCCAAACCGCCCCTAAAATATATCTGATAGACGGAACATTCCCCATTCCCCCGTTTTATCTGGCAAAATACAGCTTATCGCCCTTGTCCCAAAAAACCATCGTCCAAGGCGACGCCTTGGAACCAAGCATTTCGGCAGCTTCCGTCATCGCCAAAAATTTTCGGGACAAGCTCATGATAAAAATGGATGAACGTTACCCCGGATACGGCTTTGCTTCCCATAAAGGTTACGGAACAAAAGAGCATAGGCTCGCCATTCAAAAGCACGGACCATGCCCCCTGCACCGTATGGACTTTAAATCCGTACGTCCCAAAAGCATGAAGCAAGGAAGCCTATGCTGAAAAATCTTTTATCTGTGATTTCCAAACAAATCACGGCACCGAAAAATTCCATGCTCGGCAGGAAGGGCGAGAAAAAAGCCTGCCGGTATTTAAAACAAAATTCCTATGCCGTCCTTGAAAGGAACTGGAAATCGCACCCTTACGAAATAGACATCATTTGCATGGACAAGAAAAACAAAGAACTTGTTTTCGTGGAAGTGAAAACACGCCATAACGAGGACAAAGAACAAAGCCTTGAAGCCTTTACCCCGAAGAAACAGCAAAACATCATCAAAGGCGCAACCCTGTATTTGAACCAAAAAGGGCTTTGGGATCACCCCTGCCGTTTCGATTTGATTTGTATCAACGGCGAAACCTTGGAACTGGAGCATTTTTGCAATGTCATCACCCAATAATACGTTCGGCAAACTCCACATCGTGGCGACACCTCTCGGCAATGCCGGAGATTTGAGCCCCCGCGCCAGAAAAATTTTAGAAGAAGTTCCCCTCGTACTTGCCGAAGACACCAAACGGGCGGGACTGAATTTCGCCCGCTGGGGACTTAAAGCCAAGCGCCTTATCAGCTTCAACGACCACAGCGAAGAAAAAAAATTGGAGCATGCCCTGAATTTTTTACAGCAAGGTGAAGATATTGCGCTTATTTCCGATGCCGGCATGCCTGTCATTTCCGACCCCGGATATTTAATCGTCAAAGCCTGCCGGGAAAAAAACATTCCCGTTACCGCCATTCCCGGCGCGTCCGCACCTGTCACAGCCTTGGCGGGAAGCGGCATTGCTCCCAATCCTTTCACTTTTTTCGGCTTTTTACCGCGAAAAACAAGCGACATGGAAAAAACCCTCGCACCGTATGCAAAAATTTTTTCCACCCTTGTTTTTTTTGAGCGTAAAGACAGAATTGCGGAAACCCTAAAATATCTGTATACTCTTTTAGGCGCCCGTGATGTTTGCATTGCAAGGGAACTGACCAAAGAACATGAGGAATTCATCTTCCTGAATCTGGAAGCTGTTCCGGACCTTGGACATTTACTGGGAGAGCTGACCGTCATTGTCGGTCCTCCTCTTGAAATCAGCAAAAGTTCCAGACAGGAAGTGCAGGCAATCATACGGGAAGAAAAAAACTTAGGCGGTTCGCCGAAGCAAATAGCCAAACGGGTGCAAACGCAATGCCACGGCTGGACAACAAGTGAGATTTACACACTCGTCACAAGAGATTAAAGGATATTTCCATGAGCAAACATCCAAAAAGCCCTTCTTTTTTAGCGGAAAACAGAAAAGCCCGGCAATATTATGAATTGCTTGAATTTTTTGAAGCCGGCATCGTGCTCACCGGTCCGGAAGTGAAAAGCATAAGACAAGGACGTGTCAGCTTTACCGACAGCTATATTGATTTTAAAAACGGCGAAGCCTTTGTTATGAACATGCATATCAGCCCCTATTCCAATGCGGGGTATATGGTTCAAAATCCCGGCAGGGACAAAAAACTTCTTTTGCATAACCAAGAAATCAAACAGCTTACAGCAAAAGTCGAACAAAAAGGTCTGACCGTCGTTCCTTTGAAAATGTATTTGAAACACGGCAAAGTGAAACTGGAAATAGCCCTCGCCCGCGGACGCAAACTCCATGATCAGCGTGACGAACTCAAGCGCCGTGCGGAAAACAGGGATTTGGAAAGAGAACTTGCAAGAGGATAACCCATTCAACCAAAATAAGGCTTGCAAGTACGTTTTCCATACGCTATACTTTGCTATCAAAAAAGGTATACGCAAAAAGGATTTGATATGAAGCTTTCAAAGCAATGCTTTCTCGTAACTCTTTTGTTTTTTGTTTTCACCCTTTCGTCCTGCGTGCAAACGCTTCCCATTTCCAACAGCCTTTTCAATCCCAATGACGAAGAAGCTTGGGTGCAGGACTTGGTTGGCAAAACTTCCGCCGAACAAAGCGAAATAGCCGCAAAAGTCTGGTCCGACAGCTCCAAACCTCTCAAACTCCGTGACAGAGCGACCTATATTCTCGCAAGCAGAAACAACGCCAACACCAAAGTCGCCCTCAGTTCCTTGGCTTCCCAATATGCGCAGTCCACCGACGAATACAAAAAATACATGGAAGAAACATTATTCCATGATTTGAATGCTGTTCCGGATACGGATCTTGCCGCAAACCTGAAACTTATTTCACCAAGCTCCGAAACGTACTTCCCCTATAATTTGATAATCTTCACAGCCGCAAAACGCGGACTTTTGCCTAACAACCAAGAAATTCTCAGCAAATTCAAAAACCAAAACTACTTTAAAAGCCCTTACATCACCATTGAAAAAACCCCGACAAGCAATTACGTGACCGCCCAAAACGGCTCTGTCGCCATGCTTCTTCCCCAAAGCGGCCCGTACAGCACATTCTCACGGCAAATCATTACAGGTGCGAAAATCGCCCAAAAACTCCTCCAAGAGCAAGGCATACAATGGAATATCACCTTCATTGACACACAAGACCCCAACTGGATAAGCTACCTTGAGGAATTGCCCCAAGAATGCGCGGTTATCGGCGGACCACTGCAAACCAACATCTACCAAACTCTTTATAACAGCAAACTCACCAGCCAAAAAATCTTTTTCACGTTCCTTACCCGCCTGCCGGAACACAGCACGGAAGGCGTTGACGCGTGGCGTTTCTTCACCAGTCCCGAAGACCAGATCACAGCGGTTCTCAACGTGGCGCAAAAAGATTTGGGAATAAAAAGCTTCGGCTCCTTTTATCAGAACAATACTTACGGAAAAGGCATGAACACCCTTTTTACGAATATGGCGAAAGAAAGGGGGCTGTCTGTTTACAGCATGGCATATTCCGATAAGGATGTGCACGAACTCAATTCCATAACGCAAAAATTCCTTGACTCGAAAACACCCGAAAAAGGAAAGCTGCCTATCGCAAAACGTCCTATCGACGCCATTTTCTTCCCTGATGTTTGGAAAAAAATGGATATGATTATTTCCTATATGCAATACCATGGCGGACACAAAAAAGTCATGCTCGGCACATCCCTTTGGGAACAAAGCTTGAACAATCCAGCCAATATCAATTCCCAAACGTTCGCTCTGACGCTTTTCCCCGTTTCTTACGACAGCAAACGGGAAAGCCCGTATAAGGAATTTTTCCAAGGGGAACTGAACAAACAGCAAAGCATCGGAACAAACTGGATTGCATTGGGCTTTGACTTTGTGCTCATGTCCAGTCAACTGCAAATACAAAAAAAAGAACCAAACCAAGAGGTAAACCGAAAACTTTCAGCACTGAAAGTTGATTATCTCGGCGCGCCGTTCGTTTATTCCGCCCAAGGCAAACTTTCCAGAGAACTCATAATCAACCAGCCCGCCCGAAACGGACGCACCCCTTTCAATAAGGAAGCGTTTTTGCTTTACCAAAAAAACGGAAAGGCTCTGCCGAACCTTGACGATGAAACCAAAACAAAACAAGAGCAGAAAGAAGAACAAACCGCCCTTGACGCATTAATCCAATCCATTCTCAACTAAAAAGGATATACCATGACAACTTCCGCCCAAGACTTAGCCCACCTTTGCAAGCTTGCAAAACTCTCTCCGGACGAAAAAACGCTTGAGAAAATATCCCGTCAATTTACTGATATCATAAATTATATCGATACATTGTCAGAAGCGAAAACAGAAAATACCGCCCCTCTTTATTCTCCCGTGCTTCATGAAAGCGCAGTCCGTGAAGACAAAGCGTTCCGCAAACAAACTCCGGAGCAAATTCTCAAAAACGCACCGGAAACAGACGGAACATATTTCATCGTGCCAAAAATAGTAGAAGGAAAATAAATAATGATTACCCGCAGCATAACGGAAATAAAAAAAGCCCTTGCAAAAAAAGAAATCAGCGCAACGGAACTGACCCAAGCCTGTCTTGAGCATATCGATAAAACAGATGAAAAACTCGGAGCATTCATCAATATTTATCCGGAACAAGCCTTGCAAAAAGCCAAAGAACTTGATGAAAAAGGCTTTGACGAAACCATGCCTCTTTGGGGCATTCCCGTTTCAGTGAAAGACGCCCTTGCGACGAAGAATATGAAAACAACGGCAGGCTCCAAAATTCTGGAAAATTTCATTCCTCCCTATTCCGCTTTCGCTGTCGAACAACTGGAAAAAGCGGGCGCCATTATTTTGGGCAAAAACAATATGGACGAATTCGCCATGGGAAGCACCTGCGAAAACTCCGCGTTTAAAGCCGGTTCAAATCCTTGGAATACGGACTGCGTAGCCGGCGGCTCAAGCGGCGGTTCCGCCATCAGCGTTGCAAGCTGCCAGTCTTTTGCTTCACTCGGCACCGATACGGGCGGTTCCATACGCCAGCCAGCTTCCCTTTGCGGCTGCGTGGGACTAAAACCAACCTATGGACGCGTTTCCCGATACGGGCTTTTAGCCTATGCTTCTTCTCTCGACCAAATCGGACCTTTTACGCGCACGGTTGAAGACTCAGCCCTCATTCTTTCCGTGATTTCAGGGCACGATGAAAGGGACAGCACGTCCTCTCCCCGTGAAAAAGAAGATTTCACAAAGCTTTTCCAACATCCTCAGACGGATTTGAACAATATCACCATCGGTCTGCCAAAAGAATTTTTTGAAAGTGAGGCTATGGACGGCGAAGTTGCGGAACTCTGCCGAAACACCATACAAGAAGCGAAAAAATTGGGAGCGAACATAAAAGAAGTTTCCATGCCCCATCTCACGTATTCCATCGCTTCTTATTATATCATCGCCTCGGCGGAAGCGAGCTCCAACCTTGCCCGTTACGACGGAATCCGCTATGGACACAGAACAAACCAACCTCAGGATTTGGACGAACTGTATACCATGTCAAGAACGGAAGGCTTCGGCGAAGAAGTCCAGCGCCGCATTCTGCTTGGAACCTATGTTCTTTCAGCAGGGTACTACGATGCCTACTATAAAAAAGCCGCTCAAGTCCGCCGCCTTATCCGCGATGACTATGTCAATGCCCTTAAAGAATGCGATGTGCTCCTAGCCCCCGTGTCCCCTATTACGGCATGGAAAAAAGGAAGCGTGACCGACCCCCTGCAAATGTACCAAATGGATATTTTCACCCTTTCTTTGAACCTTGCGGGACTTCCCGGCCTTGCAATTCCTGTGGGTATGGCGCACAATATGCCCGTAGGCATGCAAATTATCGGCTCCGCATTCGACGAAGCGAAACTTTTTACTGTCGGACACAGCCTTACAAACCATTTGGGAACAAACAACCAATACAAGTTTTAATTATACTGATCTGAAAGGAATTGAGCATGGGTTTCAAAGCGTATGGCGCCTTGCCATTTTATCCGGGTCCCGTGACCGTTCACCCGAAAATTGCAAAAGTCATGCATAAGGATTTCGCCCCGCCCCGCTTCGGAACGGAATACACGGAACTTTATGCCGATCTTGCGAAAAAAATCCAAAAAATCTGCAATACGGAAAATGAGGCGATTTTCCCGACAGGCGAAGCCATGGTCGGTCTTTGGGGCGCATTAAAAAGCTGTTTGAAGGCAGGCGACAAGGTCGTTACGGTTGGAACCGGTGTTTTTGGCGACGGCTTTGCCGATATGGCGGAAAGCCTGGGCTGTGTTGTCGATAAGGTTTCCTTACCCTACGACAGTACCATTACCCGAAACGATTTGGAACGTATTGACGAAGCGATTAAGCGCACCAAACCTGTGATGATCACCGCCGTTCATTGCGAAACGCCTTCAGGTACGCTCAACCCTCTTGAAGAACTCGGAAAACTCAAAAAAGAACGCAGTGTGCCGTTATTGGTTATTGACGCCGTCGCCAGCATGGGCGGAGCTGAAATAAAAGCTGACGCATGGAACTGCGACATTCTGCTCGGCGGTTCGCAGAAGTGTTTTTCCTGCCCTCCTTTCACGGGCATCATGCTTGTAAGCGATACAGCTTGGGAAATTGCGGAAAAAGTAGGCTATGCCGGATATGACAGTATTCTGCCTTTCCACAATGCAGCCGAAAATCCCATGAAATTTCCTTACACTCCTTGTTATACCGGCATACAGGCTTTGCATAAGTCCGCGCAGCTGCTTGAAAAAGAAGGGCTTGAAACTGTCTACCGCCGTCACATCGAAGTTGCCGAACTATGCAGAAACGGCTTGAAAGACCTTGGCATACCGCTTTGGACAAGTCCCGAAGCCGTCAATTCCCCAACCTGCACGGCTGCCATGCTGCCAAAAGGGTTTGATTTCAAGTCATGGAAATGGGCTCTTGCCGAATACGGCATGTACATTGCGGGCAGTTTTGGTCCCATGGACGGAAAAATTTTCAGAATCGGGCACATGGGAACGCAAGCCAAAAAAGAAAAAATGGAAAAAGCGTTGAAAATAATGAAAAAAGTTCTCAAAAAACGCAAATAATATTGAAAAAGCAAAGGAAAATCCATGGGTCTGAAAGAATATCTTTTGCAAACCGCCAAACAAATTCAAGATATTGAAGCAAAAGCGAAAAAAATGCTGTCCTCGGAAAACAAGCAGGAATATGTCAGCTGCATGCATGAAAAAGCACACATTCTTGCAGCGCTATACGACAACGCCCGAAAACAAGACGTTTCGGATATTGAACAAGCGGAAAGTGTTTTACTGACCCTGCACGGATTTTCCGAAAGTGCCGAAAAATCTTTGCAGGTAAATTCTCCGTGGTTCATGTCCGCGCTCCTTTACCCGGAAGATTACCGGGAGGGTGAACCCAATAATCTGGAAAAACTTATCCAAAGCCTGTAAGAATGCACTCGATTTTAAATGATGTTCTCATTTCCGATGATTCATGGCTTTTCGCTTATCAGGGCACAAATGCCATCCATTCCATTTTGCAGGGGAAATCTTCCCTCAATAAGGACCAAATACAGGCTTGGAAACAGGAATTGGAACAACGGCAAAGCTTTTGCGCCTCTTTCGGCGCTGCCTATCATTTTATCATTCTTCCGCTCAAGCAATGCGTTTATAAGGAAAAATTAAAACACTACCCCATTTCCGACAACCGCCCCGCCATGCAGCTGCAAGAGCATACGCCTGCAAAGTATCCCCTGTCCTTTTTTCAGGAACTCAAAAAACAAGAGCATTGCTATTATCAATACGATACCCATTGGAACGATTTTGCCTGCGACCAATTATATGCCGGTCTATTAAAACAGAAGCTCCCCTCAGGCTTGGAAAAATTTTACACAACACCTTTGCATGATTTATGGATAAAAATAAGCTCCGAGCCTTGCCCGCAAGCCATGTGCTGGCGCTACCCGCAAAACAACATCATTTATTACAACGAGATAGTCAACGTCGGAGGATTGATTCTTTGCGAAAACCCAAAACACAGCCGTTTGGTCGGGGTTATTTTCGGGGATTCCTTCACCCGCTTTTCCATAAATACCATCAGCCAATATTTCAGCCATGTTTTCTTTTTTCAGACAACAGGTTTCGATAAGGAAATTTTGCGGCAAATTCAGCCCGACATCGTTATTAATTGCCATGCGGAAAATTTTATCCATGCGGCGGAGGAAATCCGTTTTCAAAGTTTTTTTGAAGCCCTGCTCTATAAATTTCTCATTTCCGGCGACAAAACCGTTTTGCAGCAAAAAGAGCTTGTACGCTATGCGCTCTTCATGCCGGAAGAGCAAATTGAGATTTTGCAAGAACTTATTCTCTTATTCCGCAATCCGAAATTCACTCTTGAACAAATCATAGAACATCTTGGCACAAGACATAAACTCAATAAAGAAAGATTGATACAGCTTGTTTCCTACAAAAAAGTTTCCTAAGATACTTATTCCGCCATATTTTTCTTCAATTGCTGCAGTGCGTCTTTAATTTCCTCAAAATGCAGTTCCCTGTATTGCTCATAGCGTTTAGGCTCAACACCGATTCGTTCAATATTGCCGTTATGCTCGATTTTTATGGAAACAGGCTCTTTTTTTTCTGCAAAAAAGGCACATGCCTTATTGGAATAACTCGCTAAAATACTTCCGATAATTTGCAATTCTTCAGCCGGAACCGGCTTATTTTCGGTTTGACGGACAATGCAATAAGGACTTGGGAAATGCTCAATCCGCAAAATATAATCGCTTTCTTTTTGATATTGCCGCATTTGCTCGTTATCCGCCTGCTTGCGACCGATACTGACCCAAATATTTCCGTTCCAAAGCTGGCGTCCGTGATTTGCCAAAAAAAAATCATTGGCACCCGGCTTTCGCACTTTTTGCATGACTTCGTAATAACGCCGCGCATTTTCCTTTTCCGTGAGTTTGCAGCCGCCGCCTGCAGTCGGAATATCAACGATATTGAAACGCTTTGCCAAAGAAAGCTGTTCTTTCCTGCCCCGTCCATACAATCCCAGAAGCTTTTCCCGGTCCACCTCGCCGGACAGCTCAACGGGCAATGCCTCCATATGCAAAGCGGATAAAGGACGAAGCAAAATATCCCTCACCTCAGCGTCACGCCGTATCACATTCAACGTATCACGCCGCTGCGACATGGGGCGCTGCCCCAAAACTTCGCCGGAAATTAAAAATTTCGCCCCATATTCCGCCATAAGCGCTTTGGCTTTTTTCATCATGATAATTTTGCAGTCGACACAGGGGTTTAATGCGCTGCCAAAGCCGTTTGCAGGATTACTGCAAAGCATTTGGCAATATTCTTCGGAAATGTCAACAGGCAGTATTTCCAATCCGTATTTTCTTTCCCAAAAAGGAACAGCTGCCTTATCCCCAAAAAAAGGACTGGTAAAATGCAGGCAAAGGATTTTTTTTCCCTGCTCCATCATCAGCCTTGCGGCTAAAATACTGTCCAGGCCCCCGGAAAAAAGAGCTAATGCGTCATATTGTTTCATCATGAAAAAAGTATAGCAAAGACAGGCAAAAAGGCAAGCGAAGAAGTCCGCACGTTCCCTTGCCGCAATTTTCCCTTATTTGACAGCCAAAGACAAAACGGTTATAAACAATATATTAATAGCATACTTAAAAAGGAAATATACTATGGCAAAAAAGCCCACGCTTTCACAAGAAGACGCAAAATTGGAAGCTCTGAAAACCGCTCTCACCACCATTGAAAAAAAATACGGCCAAGGTGCTGTCATGAAATTATCAGACAACGCCCATGTGCAGGTTCCTGTTATTCCGACAGGTTCTATCGGATTAGACCTCGCCCTCGGCATTGGCGGAGTGCCCAAAGGACGCGTTACGGAAATTTACGGACCTGAATCTTCAGGCAAAACGACCCTTACCCTGCACGTTATCGCAGAATGCCAAAAACAAGGCGGCACCGCGGCTTTTATTGACGCCGAACACGCACTTGATACGACCTATGCCGCGCGCCTCGGCGTAAAAGTCGACGAACTGCTCATTTCCCAACCCGACCACGGAGAACAAGCCCTTGATATCGCCGATATGCTTGTACGCTCCGGAGCTGTCGACCTGGTCGTCATTGACTCTGTCGCCGCCCTCATTCCCCAATCGGAATTGGAAGGCAATATGGGCGAAACCCAAGTCGGCGGACATGCCCGTCTTATGAGCCACGCGCTGAGAAAATTAACAGGCACTATCCACAAATCCAGAACCTGCGTAATTTTTATCAACCAAATCCGTATGAAAATCGGCACCATGGGCTATGGAAGCCCTGAAACCACGACCGGCGGAAACGCTCTTAAATTTTACAGCTCCGTGCGTATGGACATCAGAAAAATCCAAACGCTGAAAGATAAGGAAGAATCATATGGGGCGACAACCCGTGTCAAAGTTGTGAAGAACAAAATGGCTCCTCCTTTCAGGGAAGCGAAATTCGATATTATTTTCGGCACAGGCATTTCCCGCTCCGCCGAAATCATTGATTTAGGGGTTGCTGCCGGAATTATCGACAAAAGCGGCGCATGGTTCGCGTACGGTTCTGAAAAATTGGGGCAGGGACGTGACAACGTGCGTACCATGCTTGATGAAAACGAAGCTCTCCGCAGTGAAATCGAAGCCAAGGTCATTGAACATTTAGGCATGAATTCCGATATGCTCTCAAGCATGGATGAAGACAATTTTGATGAAATGGGCGAGGAATAAGGGGATTTTTATGCTGACAGCTCAAGAAATACGTGAAAAATTTTTAGCTTATTTTGAAAAAAACAGCCACAAGAGAATAAACTCTTCTTCTCTCATCCCTCACAACGACCCCAGTTTGCTTTTCTGCAATGCGGGAATGGTGCAATTTAAAAATGTTTTTCTCGGACAGGAAAATATCGGAACAAAACGCGCCACCACCGCCCAAAAATGCCTGCGCGTGAGCGGAAAGCACAACGACTTGGAAAATGTTGGGCGCACAGCCCGCCACCATACTTTTTTTGAAATGCTCGGCAACTTCTCTTTCGGCGATTATTTCAAAAAAGACGCAATGAACTTTGCTTGGAAATTTGTCACGGAAGAATTGAATCTTCCCAAAGACCGCCTCTATGTTACGGTTTACATTGATGACGATGAAGCATTCAATTTATGGCGGGACGAAGTAGGCGTTGATGCTGACAGAATTTTCAGAATACCCGGAAAAGATAATTTTTGGAGCATGGGCGACACCGGTCCCTGCGGTCCCTGTTCTGAAATTTTTGTTGACCAAGGCGAAGACATGACTTGCGGTGACAACTGCGGCATCGGAAAATGCGATTGCGACCGTTTTTTGGAAATTTGGAATCTGGTTTTCATGCAATATAACCAAAAAGCGGACGGAACCCGTGAACCCCTCGCCCATCCTTGCATCGACACCGGCATGGGCTTGGAACGCATTGCGGCTGTCTGCCAAAATAAACGCTCTAATTTCGACTGCGATCTTTTTCAGGATATTATCCAATTCACAGCGAACGATGCGGGCGTTGCTTACAGCAACAGCCTGCCTGACACCAATGATGTGGACACTGCCCTGCGGGTTATTGCGGACCACAGCCGTGCAGCCGCCTTTTTGATTGCAGACGGCGTTCTTCCTTCCAATGAAGGACGGAGCTATGTTTTGCGCCGTCTAATCCGCCGCGCTTTGCGCTTCGGCACGCTTATCGGCTTGAACAAAACGGCGTTCATGTACAGAACCGTCGGAAAAGTCATTGAAGTTATGGGCAAGGCCTATCCGGAACTTGTGAAGAGCCAAGATTTTATTCTCAAAGCCGTGCATGAAGAAGAAGACCGCTTCCGCCTTACCCTCGATAAGGGCCTGCTCCTTTTGGAAGAAGAAATCCAAACCCTGAAAGCGCAAAAGAAAACCGTCATTGCGGGCGGCGTTGCTTTCAAATTATACGACACGTATGGTTTTCCTCTTGACATTGTTGACGACATCGCCAGAAAACACAATTTCAGCATTGATGTTGACGGTTACAACAATGAAATGAAACAGCAAAAAGAACGGGCAAGAGCGGCATGGAAAGGTTCCGGCGAAAAGGATTTGGTCACACGCTTTAAAACGGTTCTGGCGGAAAACGTGCAATCACGGTTTGTCGGGTATGAAACCCTGCATGCTGAAAGCAAAATTTTATGCATTTTGGACGAAAACGCCCAAAAAACGGAAAAACTCGCAGAGGGCAAACGCGGTTATGTCATCACGGAAAAAACTCCTTTCTACGGTGCAGGCGGCGGACAAATCGGTGATACGGGCTGTATCAGCACCGGAACATCACAAATCAGGGTTGACGACACCCTGAAAATTCAACAAACGATCATACATGAAGTTGCTGCGGAACAAGGAAATCTCTGTACAGGCGAAACTGTCGTGCTCCAAGTGAACGATAAAAACAGACAAGCAACGGCAAGAAACCACACCTGCACGCACTTGCTGCATTCCGCCCTGAAAGCAGTTTTAGGCGAACACGTCAACCAAGCCGGCTCCATGGTGAACGCCGAACGCCTACGTTTTGACTTCAACCATATTTCCCCCATGACAGAAGAGGAAATCGCCTTGGTTGAATGCAAAGTCAATCAAATGATTATGGGAGCATATCCTGTTATCGCCGAAGAAATGAGCCAAAAAGAAGCCCAGGAAAAAGGCGCTGTCGCCCTTTTCGGTGAAAAATACGGAAACACCGTGCGCGTGCTTAGCGTTGGCAATGGAAAAGAAACGGTTTCCATGGAACTTTGCGGAGGAACACATTTATCCAATACGGGCGAAGCAGGGTTGTTCTTAATCGTATCCGAATCCGGCGTGGCTGCCGGCACCCGCCGTATTGAAGCGGTCACGGGCTGGAACGCCATCCGCCAAGTAAAAGCCCTGCGTGAAGAAAGCAAGGCTCTTTGCCATGAACTCAAAGCAAAACAAGGGGAAATCCTTCCTCGTGTCGACGCTTTGCAAAAAGAAATCAAAAGCTTACGCAAAGAACTTGATAAAGCCAATGCCTCAGCCAGCGGCGATATCATGAATGCTGTGCAAGAAATAAACGGCATCAAAATCCTGAGCCAAAAAGTTCCGAGCATGAGCGTGAAAGCGTTGCGTGATTTAATGGATGATGTCCGCTCCAAACTGCCAAGCGGTGTGGCTCTTCTTGCTATGGAAGACGGCGGCAAAGCGTCCCTTATTCTTTATGTGTCAAAAGATTTGCATGCGAAATACACAGCGCCAAGCTTGATTAAAGAAATTGCCGCATGTATTGACGGTTCCGGCGGAGGACGTCCCGATGTAGCCCAAGCGGGCGGCACAAAACCTCAAGGTATCAATGACGCCTTGGAAAAAATCAAGACATTGCTTTAAACAAAAAAGCTCCCCAAATACACGGCACCCCATTTATTGGCGAAAACAAAACCGATAAATGGGGTGTTTGTTTGTCCTTACGTTTCTATGTATTTGCTTTTTACGCCTCATTATTTTTACGGAGTTCTAATAATTTTTGGCTCTTGACCATTATCTTTTTTGAGATTATGGTTAATAATAATGAAATTCAATAGATTAAGTAAGTATAAAATTAGA
>ERZ777305.74-NODE-74-length-151305-cov-6.957805_pt1 | contig 151305 bp, 115 predicted proteins | sample MGYA00374965_ERZ777305 | MGnify/ENA primary metagenome ERZ777305 (study PRJEB29328, sample SAMD00013331) | mouse gut metagenome | study: EMG produced TPA metagenomics assembly of the Metagenome analysis of fecal microbiota from mouse which was promoted...
GCCATTGTTTGACCATCTTGGCGTTTAGGGTGACGCAATGACGAAGTCAGGAGTTAGATTATTTCTTTGAGATTTTCTTTATAGCACTCAATTACATTTGAGTGAAACAACGCCTGTAATTTTATTATCCAAATAGTAACTGTCTGAATATTTTTGCCCGTCTAATTTATATTCAACGCGGATAATTTTCAGATAACCGTCCATATTGGTCGATGAATATGTAATATCATGACTGTATCTATCAGATTGTTTCAGTACATTCCGCATTACATACACCAATGAGTCTGTAATATATGTGGTTGAATCAATATCATGAAACACAATATTGGAAGGTTTCTTACCGTCCAACATGTTTCTCTCCATAAAACCTTTCACTACCGATTCTGCTTTATGTTGTTGTCCGCATGATAAAACGGACAACAACATAACAACAATAAACATGTGATACAATAATCTCATTTACTTCAAAGGAATGCTTTTAAGTATTTCTATCAGATGATTCCACACTTTCTGTACCGATGGTATGTAAAGCCTTTCCTCCGGTGTGTGCACATAGCGCAGGGTAGGACCGAATGAAACCATATCAAGATGTGGATACCTTTCAGAGAAAAGTCCGCACTCCAATCCGGCATGAATGCCTTTTACTATTGGCTCATTACCAAATAAATTCTTATATGTATCTACAGCAATTTTCGTTAGTTCGCTGTTTGGATTCATCTTCCATGCCGGATACCCGTCATTTTGCACTACTTTTGCTCCCGCTAATTCAAATATTGCTTTTACTGTATTGCATTGATTGTCAAGATTACTCATAACATTGCTTCGCTGTGATGAAACGACAGTCATTTTGCTATTCTCTGTCACAACACTTGCGACATTACTTGATGTCTCGACCATATAGGACAATGCTTCATCCTGGCACATTGCAAAAACCCCATTATCCACACCTTGCAATGCACGTATAATGTTATCCGAAATAATCTTGGGGAGAATCTTTTGGGCTTCGACGCTCTCCATATTGAAGATCATCTCTGTATCGGATACATGAAACTCATCTTCAACATCGCTTGTAAATATATTCCAATCCACACGCACTTCCTCTTTTACATCACTGGGGATAGCTATTATAAACTTACCGTCTCTTGGAATTGCATTGTGCATTTTTCCCGAATTAAACTCAGCCAGACGAATATCATACTTTTCCAGCTCATTATATAAGAAACGGCCGAGAACCTTTATCGCATTAGCTCTTTTTTTATCTATATCATCACCTGAATGTCCTCCTGTAAGCCCCTTTATAGAACCTTGTATGAAAAAGTAATTGTCAGGCGCATTTTCTTTTGTAAATTCAAATGTGGCTGTTGTGCTTCTTCCACCAGCGCATGAAACAAAAAACTGTCCTTCATCCTCACTGTCAAGGTTTATAAGCATGTCGCCATTCATGAAACCAGCCTGCATTCCGCTTGCACCGGTAAGTTGTGTTTCTTCATCACAGGTAAAAACACATTCTATCGGGCCATGTTCTATATCATCGGCATCCAATACCGCAAGTTCGATGGCTACTCCAATACCGTCATCGGCACCAAGAGTCGTACCTTCAGCCTTAAGCCAATCACCGTCAATGTATGTCTTTATGGGATCCTTGTCAAAATCAAATTCTACATCCACAAGCTTGTCACATACCATATCCATGTGGCTTTGAAGAATAACAGCCTTACGATTTTCATATCCGGGAGTTGCGGATTTCTTTATAATCACATTACCAGTTGCATCCACTTTCGTTTCCAAGTCACGGCTTTCTCCCCAGTTTTTAAGATATTCAATCATCTTTTCCTCGCGCTTTGATGGGCGCGGAATATTGTTTATATGGGCAAATTGCTCAAAAACACCAATCGGCTTTAAGTCACTTTTATTCATTATTTTTTCTTTTTTATTACTGTTTTAATTAATAATTGATTAATTTACATTATCTTTGTAACCGCAAAGTTACGGATTATGATTGAGATTATACTATTAAGCACGTTAATTATTGCTATATCAATGGCATTTTTGTGTGTGAAATTATTTTTCCGTAGAGATGGTAAATTCTCATCGCAGCATATCCATGATAATCCCGGGATGAAAGAGCGAGGAATCCATTGTGTAATGGATCAGGACCGTGAGGCACGCACCATATCATCCCGATCTATCAAGGTAAAGAAGAATAGAGAACGATTAAAAAATTAAGATAAGATGAACAAGAAAAACATTTTCCATGCATTATCAGTGGTGGCAGTAGCCGGTTTGACACTCACCGCATGCGACAAGTCTGCTCCCAAGATGGATGAACAGCCCGCCAAAACTTCAACATCAGTCACGGGTGAAATGAAAATCGCATACGTTGAGGTTGATTCTTTGATGTCTCAGTACAAGTTCTGCAAAGATTTTACAGCCATTTTGCAGAAGAAGAGTAATAACGCTCGCAATACTTTAAACCAAAAAGGCCAAAAATTGCAAGCTGCAGCAGCAAACTTCCAGCAGAAATTAAATAATAACGGTTTTACCAGCCGCGAACAGGCTGCGAGTGTTCAGGCTGCATTACAGCGTCAGCAAGAAGATTTGCAAGAACTGCAAAACCGTCTTGGTTCGGAATTAGACTCAGAGACCGCAAAGTACAATGCCGCATTACGTGACTCGTTGCAAAATTTCCTGAAAGTTTATAACAAAACCAAGAAATATGATTTGATTTTGTCAAAAGCCGGTGACAACATATTGCTTGCAGACAAGAAGCTTGATATCACGGCAGATGTTATTAACGGATTGAACAAGAGATACAAACCTGCAAAAACAGATAAAAAATGAATTTGTATGGCAATAAATATTATTAACTCTTGAATTAATAAGCAATATAATAATTAAATGCGGTGATTTCAAATTTTGAAATCACCGCATTTAATTATTACACGCAAAAAACTAAAATAAGTAGCCGCATTTGGAAATAAATGCGGCTACTTACATATCAATACATATTACATATTATACTCCTGCCAACTCTTAATCTTTATATCCTGTTGCTTTATTGCGCAGAATGCCTCAATAAAGGCTTTGGCCAGTCTCACATTCGTCATCAACGGAATATTATGATCAATTGCACCACGGCGAATGCGGTATCCGTTTGTTAACTCACGTCTTGTCTGATTCTTGGGAACATTTATTATCAGGTCAAACTTATGCTCGGCAATCATGTCCATCACATTATTTTCGCTATTCTCATCAGGCCATCCGACTGTTATCACTGGCACTTCGTTTTCTTTCAAGAATTTGGCTGTCCCGGCTGTGGCGTAGACCTCAAATCCTTTCTTTGCCAACTGGCGTGCCGGTTCAAGCAATGCTACTTTACCCTTTACTCCTCCAGAAGACATGAGAATACGTTTTTCCGGAATACGGTATCCTGTGGCTATCAAAGCATTGAGAAGTGCCTCATTCATATCGTCCCCGATACATCCCACCTCTCCGGTTGAAGACATATCCACACCAAGCACCGGATCGGCGTTTTGTAAACGAGCAAAAGAGAATTGTGAAGCTTTCACACCTATTCTGTCAATGTCAAACTCACTCTTGTCAGGTTTGTTATATGGAGTGTCTAACATTATCTTTGTTGCCGTCTCTATAAAATTACGCTTCAGTATCTTGCTGACGAACGGGAAAGAACGGGAGGCACGTAGATTACACTCAATAACCTTTATTTCGCGGTTCTTTGCAAGAAACTGAATGTTGAACGGTCCGCTGATATTAAGTTCTTCCGCTATCTTACAGGCTGTTTTCTTAATTTGCCTGATAGTCGAGAAATAGATATTCTGGGCCGGGAATACCATTGTAGCGTCACCAGAGTGAACACCAGCATACTCAACATGCTCAGAAATGGCATATTCAACGATTTGACCTTTGTCGGCAACGGCATCAAACTCAATCTCTTTCGTATCCTGCATGAACTGAGATACGACAACCGGATACTCCTTACTAACCTCTGTTGCCATCTTTAAGAAACGCTCAAGTTCTTCCGAACTGTGGCATACGTTCATTGCTGCGCCTGACAATACATAAGAAGGACGTACCAAAACCGGGAAACCGACTTTGTCCACAAATTCCTTAATATCATCAAATGAAGTAAGTGCACGCCATGCGGGCTGGTCTATTCCGAGTTTGTCGAGCATTGCCGAAAACTTATCACGATTTTCCGCCCTGTCTATGTCGATTGGTGAAGTACCGAGCACCGGCACACCGCGGCGGTGTAATTTCATTGCCAGATTATTGGGGATCTGTCCTCCGACACTTACAATTACACCTTTCGGCTCTTCGAGATCTATCACGTCCAGCACGCGTTCGAGTGACAACTCATCGAAATACAACCTGTCGCACATGTCATAATCGGTAGACACGGTTTCTGGGTTATAATTTATCATGATAGATTTGTAGCCGAGTTTGCGTGCGGTCTCAATCGCATTCACCGAGCACCAATCAAACTCAACGGAAGATCCAATCCGATAAGCACCGGAACCAAGTACTACCACCGACTTCTCATTCTTGTAATAATCAATGTCATGACCATCGGTGGCGTATGTGAAATAGAGATAGTTGGTCAGTTCTGGGTGCTCGCTGGCAACGGTATTTATGCGTTTGACGGCAGGTAGGATTCCCTTTTGCTTACGATGACGACGTACTTCGAGATTTTCTTTTTCCATGCTGCCTGTAGTCGATTTCAATACAAAACGCGCAATCTGAAAATCGGAGAATCCAGCAACTTTCACATCCTTAAGCAAAGCATCTGGCAACTCATCCAACGAGTTGTATTCCTGTAATTTATGCTTAAGGTCAACAATGTTTTTTAAACGGATAAGGAACCAAGGGTCTATTTTTGTGAGTTCTTCTATGCGCTCTATGCTGTAACCCTCTTCCAAAGCCTGAGCGATGGCGAATATACGCAAATCTGTGGGATTAGCCAATTCTTCATCAAGGTTTTCAAATCTCGTGTGGTCGTTACCCACAAAGCCGTGCATACCTTGACCAATCATTCTTAAGCCCTTTTGTATCATCTCTTCAAACGAGCGTCCGATAGACATTATTTCTCCGACAGACTTCATCGACGAACCTATAAGGCGGCTTACACCGGCAAACTTAGTCAAATCCCACCTCGGAATCTTGCAAATCATATAGTCAAGCTGTGGGGCGGTATAGGCAGAATTGGGTGTACCCATCTCTCCAATTTGATCAAGCGTATAACCAAGAGCTATCTTGGCGGCTACAAAAGCCAGCGGATAACCGGTAGCTTTCGATGCCAATGCCGATGAACGGCTAAGACGTGCATTAACCTCTATTATTCTATAATCGTTTGTCTCAGCATTGAAAGCAAACTGTATATTGCACTCTCCTACGATACCAAGGTGACGCACGCAGCGAATGGAAATGTCTTGAAGCATTTTCACCTGTTCGTCTGTAAGGGAACAAGTGGGAGCCACGACGATCGATTCGCCTGTATGTATTCCAAGCGGATCGAAATTCTCCATTGACGCAACCGTGAAACAGTGGTCATTGGCATCGCGTATAACCTCAAACTCTATTTCTTTCCAGCCTTTAAGTGACTCTTCTACCAAAACCTGTGGGGCGAAAGTAAATGCGCTTCCTGCCAGTTCTTTGAATACATCCTCGTCTTTGCATATTCCCGAACCGAGTCCGCCAAGCGCATAAGCGGAGCGGATCATAACCGGATAGCCAATTTTACGTGCTGCGGCAAGAGCGTCGTCCATGTTTTCAACAGCCTCGCTTATCGGGGTTTTCAATTCTATCTCATCAAGTTTTTTTACGAACAAATCCCTGTCTTCCGTATACATAATGGCATCTACGGATGTCCCCAAAACCTCTACGCCATATTCTTTAAGAATGCCGTTTGTATATAATTCAGTTCCACAGTTTAGGGCGGTCTGTCCTCCGAATGCAAGAAGAATACCGTCCGGACGCTCTTTCTTTATAATCTCCGTGACAAAATAAGGAGTCACAGGTTGAAAATAAACCTTGTCCGCAATACCCTCCGATGTCTGTATTGTGGCGATATTAGGATTGACAAGCACAGACGAAATCCCCTCTTCACGCAATGCTTTCAATGCCTGCGAACCTGAATAATCGAATTCGCCTGCTTGTCCGATTTTTAAGGCACCTGAACCGAGCACAAGCACCTTCTCTAATTTTTTCTTCATATCTTTGGTTGTTTCAATAAATTGTCAGCTAATTAATATCCATACCCTGCCGCTTGATACAGGAAGATGTCCCAAATCCATATTATTATTTCTATTTAACATCATGATTCCATTCTGCCATATCCATTAATAACATAAATTCAATACCTATTTTCATAAAATATTTCGTGATGCAAAGATACGAATTTTATTTTTTTTCTTTCATAAATGGTTATGCTTTTTAAATACTTATGTATGCGATTGCTTAAAATTCATATCACCAAGTTTTGTAATCGATAGGATATGAGATTGCATTTTATCACTTTGCAATACATGTGTTTTGTTTTGCTTTTTAACAGTACTTTTGTAAATATAATATCATCGATTATACTTCTGTCAATTTATGGATACCAACTATAAAAAGAATAATTATCAATGGTTTTTACTATAAAAAATGGCAGAAGTATATTGTAATATACAGATTTTCCAATTATATCTTATAACAGAAACCGTTATCCTGCATTGGGATACTCGTTGTCATTCATTCGGTATCTAATTGGTGTCCGTTTAGATACTAAACGCACTGCAATAAGTATCCCAATACAACGCAACGAGGCTCCCAATGCAGAGCAAAGAGAGCCTCGTTTTTTGATAATTATAAAATATAGTTACATACCTATGGGTACCGTGTTATATATAGAATTCATGACATAGTTAGAGCATTCATGTTCGGACACCATCAGATATAAAGAGCATTGACAATGCTTTTTCTGCAATATCATTTTTTATGGCTGAAAATATGATTTTATCATCACTATATCTGCATGTCGTTTTGTAAATATTTATCATATTTTTCTTTATTTAAATGTGTATTCCTAAAATCAAAGTTACTACAAAATTTATGTAAATGCAAGTTTTATTACGATACACTTTGATATACAATCAATGAATTGGAGTACCTTTTACTTTAATATCTTGTTTTTGTTTATATAATTATCGTTGAGAGCATTTCCACAAATAAATAAAAGCGAGCCTAAATGATTTATCGTCTATAAAATATCATTTAGGCTCGTGTATTATCTCTTTTCTTTGATTATTCCGTGCCTGTAGGCATATAACAACTTTTTTAGATCGGAAATCTGTGCCCGCAGCTCGGCTCCTTTATCTGTATCGGCCACCAGCATGCGGTGTGCTGACATTTCGACAATCTGTGTCGTACTCTTTATGTCCGTACCTCGTTTTATAGAATCTGCGGCAGATGTAAAAGGCTCGTGCTGTACTAATTGAAAGCCACGGCTGTGATATACCAATGTATATCCGGCTATGCCGGTCTCTTTATGATATGCTTCACTAAATCCTCCATCAATGACCATGAGCTTTCCATTTGCCTTGATCGGATTTTCGCCTTTCGAGGCATGTACCGGAACATGTCCGTTGATTATATGACGGTTAGGCCCTTCCACTCCGAATGCATCAAGGATACGGTCGCACACTGTTTCATCATCACGCAACTTAAAATAATTGCCTTTTTCCTCATGGTATGTCTCTTTATCTTTGAGGAAATAACGCTCGAATGTTGCCATCTTGGACTTATCGAATAGCGGACTGTCTTTACCACACCATAAATACAGGAAATAATCTATCGCATACTTCCGCACATTTCCATCGGTGTCATTTTCAAAGGCGGCACGTATCATCATTCCTATTTTCTGCATTAGCTCAAGACCGCTGTATTTCTTACCTGTATACAGTTCAACTTCCCTTAATGTTCCGTCATCATTTAAAGGTACCGAAGCATGAAACAAAAGATTACTGTTATATATGGCATACATACATCCGTGCCCTAACAATATACGTATGTGTTTCCGAAGTTTCTCACTTACGACAAACGAATGACAAAGACGCTGCATAAGCAAAACTTCTTCCTGTGTCAGTTCATTGGGATTTTCCGGGTTGATTGTTGGAAAATGATTGTTGCACATCTCATATTCCTTCCCGTCTATTTTGCATATACCTCTCTCATAATCGACATGTTCAAACAGGCATCTGTCTTGCATGTTCCATTCCGGTCTGCGCTTGAATATGCCGGCCTCCTCCTTAAACTGAATCACACTTATGGCTTTATGCATCTTCGCTGTTAGCCTCATTGTCTTTTCATCCATATTACGACCCTTCAACAATTTGGGCATAAACTCGTCACAAGGATCATCACCATAAACATCCATGGCAAACGTGGCAAGAGGAACGAGATTTATTCCATACCCCTCCTCAAGGGTAGACAAATTGGCATACCGCAGGGATAAACGGAGCACGTTGCATATACACGCCGGATTTCCCGCACAAGCACCCATCCACAGAATATCGTGATTTCCCCACTGTATATCCCAACTGTGATAATGACGCATGGTATCCATTATTATATGAGCACCCGGACCACGGTCGTAAATATCTCCAAGAATATGTAATTGGTCTATTGCAAGACGTTGTATGACTCCGCATAATGCAATTATGAAATCATCGGCTCTGCCTGTTGTAACGATTGTATCAACAATGACATTCACATAGGCTGCCTTGTCTGTGTCTCCTGTACTTTCATGAAGCAATTCCTCGATTATATAACTGAAATCTTCCGGTAGCGATTTTCTTACTTTCGAGCGTGTATATTTACTGCTCACATCAAGGCATATCTTGACAAGGTTATGTATCGTTATGTGATACCAATCGTCTATATCCGGCTCTGATGATTTTATCAATTCCAGTTTTTCCTCCGGATAATATATCAAAGTACACAAGTCTTTCTTCTCTATTTCCCGCATATTACCGGCAAACAACTCATTTACTTTACGTTTTATGTTGCCGGAAGCGTTTTTAAGCACATGTTGAAAGGCTTCATTCTCTCCATGAATATCCGCAAGGAAATGTTCAGTTCCTTTTGGAAGATTAGATATAGCTTCAAGATTTATTATTTCTGTACTGGCATCTGCTATTGTTGGAAATGATTGCGACAGCAGACTTAGATAGCGCATATCGGTGTCCATATCATTATGATTGATTGATGTCATATTTCCAAATGTTTTGTTATAATTCTCTTTATTTTTCTTGTTGCTCGGTCGTTTATACTTGTCACTGGCATAAAACCGACATCAAGACAAGTAAAGTCGGCTGCGACCTGCATCAGCCGACCGGCAAACTCTGACAATTCTTCTTCCCTAAGATACCTTTCTATTTTATCATCTTGTACTATTGCTGTCCGAAGAAAGGACGATAGTTCCAATACATTGCTTAGTGTCAGTTTTTTATGTGATATTCTCTCGTGTGCAGCTTTAACAACTGTCACGAATTCCATATTGGCATCAGAGTTTCTTTTACTTGATAACGGCCTTGATTTATGGTGCTTCTCTGGGAGATAGAATGATACTGATGAAAAATCAATATTAGGTATTATGAACTGCAAAATAGTGGCACCTTTCATTACTGTACTGAGTATTTCTTCCTGATATGAATATAAAAGTAATCTGGACCAATCATTTTGACCGATTCCTTTTACTATATTGTATTCTTTATCACTTATCCATTTCTCGTCCAATGCTTGCCCGGCTTTAATCAATACGGAAAGAGCTGTTATTGTTTTGTCATCCATAAGTTTTAAAACATCACTATTCAGAACCTTATTATATACAGCAAATACCTGACAACCGGCATCTACAGTCGTTATGGTTTCGGTGATAAGCGGGTTGCGCACAGTCTCTATACGATTATTCCATCCGTAATTCTTAATGCAATTAGCTTCCATACTCCCCATAGCAATTATGGAATAAGCTTTTTTCAAAATCTTTCTCTGATAAAGAAACAGTTTTGGATATTTTTCACGCCAATAGTTTTGACGCATTATCCATGGCTCTAACTGTCCATGAGGAGTAAATACATATCGTATGTTTCGTGCGTCGGCATGTATCAATGCCATGAATGTAGTGAATTCCCAGCACCCATGCAGGTGTATTATATCCGGCTTCCATTGCTTGATACTCTTCTTGAGTTCCGACAGGTCGGTACTTTTCCTGCTATCCACATATTCGGCCATGACGTTTAATAACATGTCTACATATCTAGCAATCATGTCATCTTTGCCAGGATAAAAATGCAATATTCTCATTAATTATTTGCGTATAAAATCATTTTTATCGGAAGTTGCATATTTTATCATGAGTTTCATATTACTCCATAATAAACCTATTTCCATGACAACAATTTTTGCAGCGGATATACTTTCACCCCAAAAAGCACATGCTCTCTTGGCTATAATGAAGCGCATACAGACTGTTATAAAAAAACAGCAGATGGCGGCTATCATAAAAACAATGTCTTCAACAAACACAGAGTAGGCAAGAACTGATATTTGACCAATATAGTTCAAATGCAACACCAGCATATCAATGTTAAAACGGGCACGATAGGAGTGGCTTCTATTGAGATGTTTTCTCGTTTCCATATAACAAAGGCGTGTGTTTGTCCATGTCTTCTTAGACAGAGTATCTTGCAGCATGAAAGAATCTTCTGAAGTGACAACAGCGGTCCGATCCGATTGTGCATATTCATTCACGATGAAGTCATATTCACCACGTAAATATTTCAAGTTCTTCAAAAAACCGTTTTTCTTCATAAAATCACTCTTGCGTATAGCCAGATTTGCTCCGCAATGCCTGTAAGCCATGCCATTCAATGCCTTGCGGAATGTGTACCATGAAGAAATCATTCGTTCGAAACGATAAAAAGACTTGGTGTTTTCATCAAACTGAGTATATCCCATGACGATGTTATTCTCATTATTACAAAAATGCGAGAATGCTTTCAGCCATTTGTCGCTATACGGACGACAGTCTGCATCAGAAAATATAATCCATTCATTATGTGCGGCTTTAACACCAACAGTCAAAGCTAATTTCCTGCGACTTAAATACTTACTTGATGTGGGTATGAATGTTGTATATAGATTTTTATATTCCTTTTTCAATAATTTTAAAACATTATTTGTATCATCAGTCGATGATTCGTCAACCACAATAACCTCATATCCGGGTTCATAAACCTGGGAAAGGAAATATGGCAGATTTTTTTGTAAATCTGACGCACTATCATGCGCTGAAATTACAATAGAGAATTTAGGCAATGCCATATCATCATCATTATCAGAAAATATTGAATGCGGCAACCTGCGAAAAAAAACATTACATAATGAAGATATAATAGCCATCAATAACAGACCGCTACAGATAGCTATTTGAAGAATATCAATCTCCATGACAATATATATTTTAATTAAAAATCACAACTTAAATAGCCTTTTGGAATACTACGGCAATTATACTGTGAGGCCATTATTTCTCCATAAGCCCCAGCAGACTTTATCGCAATTAAATCATTACGCATAGTTTTATTCAATAATATATCTTTTCCAAAAACATCACTAGACTCACAAATAGGACCGACAACATCATAAAGTTCTTTTGAACCGCCCCCAGATATATTCTCGATTTTATGGTATGCATGATATAGCGCCGGCCGAATTAAGTCCGTCATGCCAGCATCAACTATTAAAAATTGCTTGTTCGTACCTTTCTTTATATACAATGTTTTTGTTATCAATGTTCCACATTGCCCAACAACAGCACGTCCCAATTCAAAATGCACCCTCTTATTTGAACCTATATTCAAATAAGTTGAATATGTATCAAAATATGCTTTAAAATCTGGTATGCAATTTTCTTCCGGGTTATCATAATCAATGCCAAGACCTCCTCCGACGTTTATGTCAGAAATTATAATTCCGGCTTTTTCAAAACAACTTATTATTTCATTTATGCGTTCACATAGTGATTTAAAAACAGACATATCCTGTATCTGAGATCCTATATGAAAATGTAATCCAATAAATTCAATACAATCCATTTTCATTGCGGATTTCACCACATCATTCATGTCAGTCAAAGATATACCGAATTTATTTTCTGCAAGTCCCGTGGTTATGTTTGCATGTGTATGGGCATCAACATCGGGATTTATTCTTAAAGCCACGCGAGCCACAGTGTTTTTTTTATTGGCAAGCATGTTTATCACTTCTAATTCAGCCATACTCTCAACATTAAAGCAATAAATACCTTTGTCTAATGCCAAGTTGATTTCCCAATCGCTTTTACCAACTCCGGCAAAAACTATTTTAGACGGCTCAAATCCTGTCTGACAAGCAATGCTTATTTCCCCTCCACTTACACAGTCTGCCCCCAATCCTGCATTACTGATTATTCTCAGCAATGCTGGATTAGCATTGGCTTTTATTGCATAGTGAACAATGAAATTATTATGTTTATTTATTTCATCGTTAATAATCCCCAATGTATTTTTCAATAAATCAACATCATAATAATATAATGGTGTTTGTAAAGATTGAAACCTATCGATAGGATATGTTTTTCTCATCATCAATATATTTGTATGTTATTCCTTATTTGCTGAACAATGTCTTACTAAGACTTTGTAATGCTCGTTTTTTGTCTTCTTCCCTTATTAAAAACGAAATATTGTAATTCGAGCCACCATAAGAAATCATTCTTACCGGAATATTCTTCATTGCTTCTGCCGCTATGGTCTCAAATCCGACATTGCTCCAATCTAAATCACCAACAACACAGATAATGCACATATTGGTATCGACAGTGACGGTTCCGTATTTTTTAAGTTCATCAACAATTTCTGTTAGATGAGAAGAATTATCTATACTCATGGACACTCCGACCTCAGATGTACAAACCATGTCTATCGGGGTCTGATAACTCTCAAATATTTCAAATACCTTACGAAGGAAACCTGTTGCCAATAACATTCTACTGCTTTTTACTTTTATAGCAGTGATATTATCTTTTGCCGCGACAGCTTTAATCTTACCATATTCAGTCATATTACTTATTGTCGTACCTTCGGCTTCGGGAGCCATGGTATTAAGCAATCGTACAGGTATTCCCGCATATTTTGCTGGCTGGATACATGTTGGATGCAATATTTTGGCACCAAAATAGGCCAATTCCGCCGCTTCTTCAAAATGGAGTTGGTGAACAGGCTCTGTTCCTTCTACAATTCGCGGATCATTATTATGCATTCCGTCTATATCTGTCCATATCTGAATTTCATCAGCACAAATGGCGGCTCCGATTAAAGATGCTGTATAATCACTGCCACCTCGTTGTAGGTTGTCGATCTCATCATAAGCATTACGGCAAATAAAACCCTGTGTAATATATACCTGCCCATCACATTCTTTTTCCAAGATAATACTTAAGTTCTTCTTTATATAAGCAAGATCTGGTTCTCCATTTTTATCTGTGCGCATGAAGTCCAATGCAGAAATCAATTTTACATTGAAGCCTTTTTCTTTCATGTAGTTAGCGACCATATTGGTGCTGATAATCTCTCCTTGGGCAACAATGACCTTTTCTTCAAAACTGGTGAACAATTCTTTTGTAAATGTTCGGATGAAGTTGAATTCTTCTTTAAGGAAACTTCTGGTTATATCCTGCCATTCTTTTGTTTCATAAAGCTCATTTATATGAGCCATGTATTTATTTTCAAGTTTGTTTATTACCTCATTAGCTCCTTCCGGATTTTTCTTATATAAATAATCAGATATCTCAACAAGTGAATTTGTTGTGCCTGACATTGCTGATAAAACGACAAAAACGGGTTCATTATAAGAAACCACAAGGTTTGTTACTTCCTTCATTCTGCTTGGGCTTCCAACCGATGTTCCCCCAAATTTCATTACTTTCATATCTCTTTTATATTCGTTATTAATCATTATTATATAGATAAATCCTCACGAGTTCCATAATCTCCGATTAAGGAACAAGGGTCGCTCGTATCGTTTTCTTCTATTGCGGATATTTTATTATAATCATTAGTTACTTCTTCCAAAATGCCATCAATACATCGATATACAACCCCAGGATATTTATCCAATAAAGGCATATTATGAGTGCTCATAATAACAGATGTCCCTGTTTGGGATATTTGCCGAAGTAACGCTATTATATTTTCTGCTGTGACAGGATCCAAATTGCCGGTTGGCTCATCTGCTATTATCAACTTTGGCTTATTCAATATCGCACGCGCAATAGCTATTCGCTGTTGTTCTCCTCCGGAAAGCTCATGTGGAAGTTTATCTGCTTTACCCTGCATTTCCACATCAATCAAAACATCCTCTATGCGCTTATTTATTTCTTCTTTATTTTTCCATCCTGTCGCCTTTAATACAAATCTAAGATTTTGATATATGGTCCGATCATACAGCAATTGGAAATCTTGGAATATTACTCCCATTTGACGACGCAAGGCTGGTATGTATTTTTGTTTTAACTTACATAAATCATGATTTAAGACTATTGCATTTTCAGCTTCATCTATGTTTAACTCAAAATACAAGGATTTTAACAATGAGCTTTTACCGGAACCTACACGTCCTATTATATATATAAATTCACCTTCATCAACATGAAAGCAAATATTTTTAAGCACAGGAGTTTCCGATTGCTGATATATATTTACATTCTTATAATCTATCAACATATTGTATCACATTATGTTATTTAATGTTTATGCCAATTAGGATCGTGTCGAGTCTGAAGTTCCTTAGCTAAATCCTCGATGCGTAATCCTTTACTAGTTAATAAAACAATTAAATGATATAACATATCCGAACCCTCATAGATAAGTCTATCATCTGTTCCATTCACAGCCTCAATGACCATTTCCAGTGCTTCTTCACCCACTTTTTGAGCCATCCTGTTCAGTCCTTCCTTAAAGAGTGAAGTCGTATAACTTCCTTCTGGCATTTCTTTATACCGCTTTTCTATAAAATCCTGAATAAAAGATAGAAACATAATTGGCTGGTATTCATTACTCTCGCTCCAGCAAGTATCAGTTCCTTTATGGCAAACGGGACCTTGTGGATGAACTTTTATAAGTAATGCGTCATTATCACAATCAATATTGATACTGACAAGCTTTAGATAATTACCGGATGTTTCTCCTTTCACCCATAGTTTCTGCCTGCTGCGACTAAAAAAAGTGACAAAACCGGTATCAATGGTTTGATTATAAGCATCTTCATTCATATAACCAAGCATTAACACCTTGCTTGTTACGGCATCTTGTATTATTGCAGGGATTAGTCCCGACATCTTTTCAAAATCAATTTTCATTTTTAAATTATATACGTATATTTATACCTTCATGAATTAAATACTCTTTCAAGTCTCTTATCTTAATCTCTCCAAGATGAAAAACACTTGCAGCCAAAGCAGCATCCGCATGTCCGTCTATGAATACATCCTTAAAATCCTTTTTACATCCGGCACCTCCACTTGCTATTATGGGGATAGATAGTTTATTTGCAAGTTTATTTATTGCTTCATTCGCATAGCCTTTTTTAACACCATCATGATCCATGCTGGTAAACAATATTTCTCCCGCACCTCTTTCTTGTGCTTCATATGCCCACTCAAACAAATCACGTTCTGTTCGTTCACGACCTCCTTTTAAATAACAGAACCATCCATCCGAATCAAGTCGCGCATCAATTGCACAAACACAGACTTGACTCCCTTTGCTTTTTGCTATGTCATCTATTAAGTCTGGATTGCGAAGCGCCGCACTATTTATACTAACCTTATCCGCTCCTGCATCTAGTAGCCTTTCAACATCTGCCAATTCATTTATGCCTCCTCCTACTGTAAAAGGGATATTCAGTTCTTTTGCAACACGGGATACCAATTCAGTAAAGGTTTTACGCCCTTCGTAGCTGGCTGTAATATCCAAATAGACCAATTCATCCGCACCTGCTTTACAATAAGCCTTGCCCAACTCTGTCGGATCACCGATATCACGTAATCCTACAAAATTTACGCCTTTTACAGTTATGCCATTTTTGACATCCAAGCAAGGTATTATTCTTTTTGCAAGTCCCATAATTCACTTAATTTAATTTTTCCTTCATAAAAGGATTTACCAAAAACCACAGCCGGAATATTCTCTTTTTCCAAATCCAGTATATCATCAATACAGGACACACCACCACTGGCAATTAAATTCAAATCAGGAAATTTACTCATAATGTCTTTATACAGTGATATTGCAGGACCTGTCAATGTTCCGTCTTTGGATATATCCGTACACAGAACATTTTTGACACCAAGATTTATATAATGCTCAAGAAAGGCCAATAGATCTATATCGGAATCCTTCTCCCAACCGTTTATTGCAATTTTTCCATTCCGAACATCGGCTCCTAAAATTATTCTATTTGCTCCATATTTAGACAACCAATCTTCAAATATACTATTATTGGTAACAGCAATTGAACCAACCGTTACCATTGATGCGCCATTATCAAAAGCATTCTTGATATCATCGTCAGTCTTGATTCCACCACCAAAATCAATTATAAGGTTGGTGTTGTCTGTTATATCTTTTAATACTTTAATATTTACAATGTGTCTGGCTTTGGCTCCATCCAAGTCAACAATATGTAGTCTTTTACATCCACAATCCTCAAAACATTTTGCCATATAAACAGGGTCATCACAGTAAACGGTTTTAGTACTATAATTACCTTTTGTCAATCTGACACATTTCCCATCTATTATATCTATTGCAGGAATGAGTTGTATCATAATTTCAAAAAATTTTGTAGAATAACGTCACCTATATCACCACTTTTTTCCGGATGGAACTGGGTCGCATAAAAATTTCCTTTCTGTAATGCCGCACTGAAAGGTTGAATATAATTCGCTTCAGCTATTGTCGCATCACAAATCGGTACATAATAACTATGTACAAAATATACATATTCATTATTCTCTACTCCATCAAATAGCTTCCCTTTCAAATCATATATTGAATTCCAACCAATAGCCGGTACTTTTTCTGCATGTCGCATTGGTAAAAAACGCTTTACGTCTGCGTCTATAATCCCCAAACACTCTGTATCATTCTCTTCTGAATGACGACACATCAACTGTTGTCCAATACATATGCCCAAGACCGGTTGTTTAAGTCCGGATACCACATTGTCTAAATTATACTTTCGTAAATATTCCATTGCGGTCTTAGCTTCTCCCTGTCCCGGTAATATAACCTTATCCGCACAGCATATTCTTTCCACATCATCTGTCACATATGGAGTAATTCCCAATCGCATTAACGCATTGACAACAGAATATATATTACCGGCATTATATTTTACAACGACAACATCCATTAGTTGAATATTATGGTTTTATTATGATATGTGAGTATTTTTCTCTCTATATGTTTTGTTACTGCACGCGATAAAACTATTTTTTCAAGATCCCGTCCTTTCAATACAAGAGTCTCTGGGGTATCTTTATGACTGATGCGTACCACATCTTGTTCTATTATAGGCCCGGCATCCAATTCATCTGTAACATAATGACTGGTTGCACCTATTATTTTTACACCGCGCTCCCATGCCTGATGATATGGTTTCGCTCCAATAAATGCAGGTAAAAAAGAATGATGTATGTTTATGATATGATTCGGGTAAGCCTTTATCATTTCATTACTTATTATTTGCATATAGCGGGCCAATACTATAAAGCTCACTTTTTCTTTTTTCAACAGTTCCATTTCTTCCTTTTCCACCTCTGCTTTATTGGAATGGTCCTTATTTATAGACCAAACATAATAAGGAATTTCAAACTGCTCTGCAATATATCTTAAATCCTCATGATTACTTATTATACAAGGTATATCGACATTCCATTCACCTGCCTTATATCTTGCAAGCAAATCATAAAGGCAATGGCTCATTTTACTGACAAAAATAGCCATACGAGGACGGACATCATTAAAATACAAACTGCATTCCATCTGATATCTTTGCGCATAGAGTGTATCTATGTATTCCTTGATTTTTTCTCTTGGAATAATAAATCTATTCAATTCCCATTCTATACGCATGAAGAAGAAGCCATCCTGTCTGTCTACATACTGATCCAAATACACAATATTACCTTGATTATCTGTTATGAATTTTGTTATCTCAGATATAATTCCCGATTGATCCGGACAATGTAAAAGTAATATTGCAGTTGGTTTCATCCTTTTTGCTTTAATTTATTATTTATTTAATTGACAAAATTACAAAAAAGCAATGGAATAAACGAATAAAAGAGAAAGAATTAAATTGTACAGATAAATATGTGGATTTTATGTAATAAAAGAGGGAAATCCTGATATCAGGATCTCCCTCTTTATAAGTATAAGTGCTATTTAATTAAGCGTTGTCACTCCAATCCATTTTAGTCATGCGCACATAGCTCTGATAACGTTTCTTTGCCATGTCTTCACAAGCCTTGAACAAGTCTGCGGCTTCATTCGGGAATTGCTTCATTACAGAAAGGAAACGAACCTCACCCTTCAGATAATCCTGGAAGTTTTCCCATGCGGGTTCTTTTGAGTCGAGAGAGAACGGATTCTTTCCTTCCTCTTCAAGAGCGGGATTATAACGCCACAAGTGCCAATATCCGCAAGCTACAGCTGCTGCCTCCTCGGCCTGAGCCTTGCCCATACCTTTCTTCAAGCCATGGTTGATACAAGGTGCATAAGCTATAATGATTGACGGTCCGGGATATGCCTCTGCCTCACGTATTGCCTTCAAACACTGGCTCTGATCCGCACCCATTGCTATTTGCGCAACATATACATAACCGTAGGTCGTAGCAATCATACCGAGATCCTTTTTACGAACACGTTTGCCAGAAGCAGCAAATTTAGCAATAGCACCAAGCGGTGTCGCTTTTGAAGACTGGCCACCAGTATTTGAATAAACCTCTGTATCAAGAACCAATATATTAACATCTTCACCCGATGCTATCACATGATCAAGACCTCCATAACCGATATCGTAAGAAGCTCCATCACCACCAATTATCCATTGTGAACGCTTAACAAGATAGTGGGAAAGTTCTTTCAGTTTAATACATGTTTCACAACCTTGTGATGCGCATTCCTCTATCATCGGATTGAGTTTTGCGGCGGCAGCCTTACTTGCATCAGCGTCTTCCTTGCCGTCAAGCCATTCCTGAGCGGCAGCCTTAAATTCGGCAGGAACTTTATCATCTGAAATAGCGCCGTTAAGAAGTTCTACAATGCGTGCACGCATCTTCTTGTTAGCCAATGTCATACCGAGGCCGAACTCGCAGAAATCTTCAAACAGTGAGTTCGCCCAAGCCGGTCCCTGTCCTTTGTCATTTGTTGTATACGGAGTTGAAGGTATGGAACCGGAATAGATTGAAGAGCAACCTGTAGCATTAGCTACAATCTCACGGTCGCCAAACAACTGTGAAATCAGTTTAACATAAGGTGTTTCACCACAACCGGAGCATGCACCGGAGAACTCAAACAGAGGTGTTGCAAACTGAGAGTTCTTGGGACTCTGCTTGATATCAACCAAATTCTGCTTGCTCTTAACATTCTTAACACAATACTCCCAATTTGCGGCCTGGCCAAGTTCGCCTTCCAACGGAACCATATTAAGTGCCTTGCCTCCTGCTTTTGGATTACCAGGACATACATCAACACAGTTTCCGCAACCCAGACAATCCATTACACCTACTTGCATACGGAACTTCATTCCTTTCAAAGCAGCCGGAGCCTTGACATCAAGTGTTGTAGCATCGAAACCGGCAACCTCGTTCTCATCCATAACAAACGGACGGATACAAGCGTGAGGACATACATAAGCACACTTATTACACTGGATACAGTTTTCGGGAATCCATGTTGGAACAAATGCGGCCACACCACGCTTCTCATAAGCTGATGTACCTTGAGGCCATGTTCCATCTTCAATGCCTTTAAATGCAGATACAGGCAGCAAATCGCCATTTTGTGCATTGATAGGACGCACAACTTCATTTATGAATGCCGGATCAGCATTCTCCTTAGCGGCATCAGCAGGAAGATTTGACCATGCAGAATCGACAACCAACTCTTTATATTCACCTCCACGGTCAACAGCGGCGTAGTTCTTGTCCACAACATCCTGCCCCTTCTTGCCATAAGACTTAACGATGAACTTCTTCATCTGCTCAACAGCCAAATCTACCGGAATAACTCCGGTAATGCGGAAAAACGCACTTTGAAGAATTGTATTAGTACGGTTGCCCAGACCAATTTCCTGCGCAATCTTTGTGGCGTTGATATAATATACCTTTATATTATTGTCCGCAAAATATTTCTTTACCTTATTAGGCAAATTAGCGGCCAATGTGTCACCTTCCCAAATCGTATTAAGCAGGAATGTTCCGTTCTTCTGCAATCCACGGGTCACATCATACATGTTTAGATATGCCTGGACATGGCAAGCAACGAAATTGGGGGTATTAACCAAATATGTTGAACGGATAGGATTGTCACCAAAGCGCAAATGGGAACAAGTGAAACCACCGGACTTCTTAGAGTCATAAGAGAAATAAGCCTGACAATGCTTATCCGTATTATCACCGATAATCTTAACAGAGTTCTTGTTTGCTCCAACAGTACCGTCTGCACCGAGACCATAGAATTTTGCCTCGAACATACCCTCACCGCCCAGTGCTATTTCGTCTTTCTTGGGCAAGGAAGTGAATGTCACATCATCTACGATACCGATTGTGAAATGGTTCTTCGGCTCACTAAGCGCAAGATTTTCATAAACGGATAGTATCTGTGCCGGAGTTGTATCATTAGAACCAAGACCATAACGTCCTCCAACGATAACAGGAGCATTCTCGACACCATAGAACGCTTCCTTGACATCCAGATACAATGGTTCGCCATTGGCACCAGGTTCTTTAGTCCTGTCAAGAACGGCAATTCTTTTTGCTGTCTTTGGCACAGCTGCCAACAGGTGCTTAACAGAGAACGGACGGTAGAGGTGAACAGAAACCATTCCGACTTTCTCTCCTTGTGCGGTGAGATGATCTATGGCTTCACGCGCTGCTTCAGTTGCCGAACCCATAAGTATGATTACGCGCTCGGCATCTTCAGCACCATAGTAATTGAACAAACCGTATTTACGTCCTGTAATCTCAGAGATTTTGTCCATGTATTCTTCAACGATAGCAGGAACGGAATCATAGTAAGAATTACATGACTCACGGTGTGCAAAGAATGTATCAGGATTCTCTGCCATACCACGAGCAACAGGACGCTCGGGGGTCAATGCGCGGTGACGGAATTCCGACAAGGCATCTTGGTCTACCAGAGGAGCCAGATCTTCATTTTCCAACATCTCAATTTTCTGAATTTCATGAGATGTACGGAAACCGTCAAAGAAGTTCAAGAACGGTACACGGCTCTTGATCGTTGCCAAATGAGCGACACCGGCCAAGTCCATAACTTCCTGTACAGAACCTTCCGCCAACATGGCAAATCCTGTCTGACGGCAAGACATCACATCCTGATGGTCGCCGAAAATACAAAGAGAATGTGAGGCCAAAGTACGTGCAGACACATGGAAAACACAAGGAAGGAACTCACCTGCAATCTTATACATATTCGGAATCATAAGCAGGAGGCCCTGTGATGCCGTATATGTAGAAGTCAGAGCACCGGCTTGCAAAGAACCATGAACAGCACCGGCAGCACCACCTTCCGACTGCATCTCCTGTACGAGAACTGTTTCTCCAAAAATATTCTTACGACCTTGTGCGGCCCATTCATCCACATACTCAGCCATTGTTGAAGACGGAGTAATGGGGTAGATGGCAGCCACTTCTGAAAACATATACGAGATATGCGCAGCGGCTTGATTACCATCACATGTGATAAACTTTTTTTGTTTTGCCATTTTAATAGATAAAATATTTAAATGAATAATTTATTTAATTGATACTTGTTTTATTTCTAATATAAAAATCCCAACAACCATAGCGGTATTTGATTTCCTTTTCCTATTTCCGTATTATATCTTGCGTAAATAACATCCGGGCTGTATCTGATTCTTGCCTGTGAAGTTGCGTCACAAATCCTGAATTTCAGATTTCCATCCACTGTGTAATGACAATCCCTGATGCCTTGATTTATTATGTGGTCTTTCCACATCGAATTTACGAAAAACGTCTCCATCGTATCCTGTGTCTCCACTTTTATCGGATATATGGCATACATAAGGTTGGAATTGTGCATCATCACCTTTGAAGGCTTTTGCGGATAGTCATGTCCCACTGGATATATAATATTAATCAGTCGTGCCTCAGCCAAATTTTTTATATAGTTCATTACCGTGGCTCTGCTCGTCTCTATATCATTTGCCAACAAACTTATATTGGGTGCTTTCGGACCGTCTATAGCCAAGTGATAAAATAGTTTTTTTATTTTCGTAAGATATTTCAGTTCAATCTTCTTCACAAGCAATATGTCAACCTCTGTCATCATATTCATTGTCTTCAACAAATTTTCAGAATAGTTGCGATGCTCCTGAAAAAACGGGTAAAAACCATGATGGATATAATCATTGAAGTATTTTCCTGGAGAAACTTTCGGCAAAATCTTCTTTACTATTTGTTCATGGCTATCCAATATCTCGTCAAGCGTATATGGCTCAAAATTATTTCCTGTCTGCAAATTTATGAATTCCCGAAAAGAGAAACCACGTAGATTATAACTTTCCACAATACCGTTAAGCTCCGGATTTTCCTCTTTAAGACGCATTACGCTCGAACCGGTAAACACGATTCTCAGGTTTGGATAATTATCATAGCATTTACGCAATTCTTTGCTCCAATCAGGCTGTTTGAATACTTGATCGATTAACAGTACGCGCCCACCGTTTTTATAGAACTTTCCTGCAAAATCGGCAAATCCACGCCCTTGAAAATAGAAATTATTCATATTGACATAAAGACACTGCCGATCTGTCAAGTCGAAGTTCTCTTTGGCATATTGTAACAGGAAAGTAGTCTTTCCGACTCCTCTCGTACCTTTTATGCCAATCATACGAGCCGACCAATCAATCTCATCCATCAATGTACGACGAACAGGCGCATTCGTATGCTCAACCAAATACTTGTGAGTTCTAAAAAAAACTTCCATTCCTATTTGCTTATGTTAATTAGCTGCAAAGATAATGATTTAATTCGTAAATTGCAAACTCAATATTACAAATTATCAAAAAAAATTATTAAATTTGTCGGCAAATATTACAAAATTACAAACTACTTGCATGACACTGCATGTCTTCAATCCGGAGCATGATATTGCTTTGGCACAAAGCACAATCAATTTTACCGCACCGCAAGCCGCAAAATGCTTGCGGAAAGATATCGGCTTCATTGCCGCCTTATGGGCTAATGATGGAGATTACGTATTGGTGGAAGATACCGATCGTGCAAAAAAGGCTTTTTATCAATTTACTTGCGAGCTTGCCGAAACCGGTATAGACCGTACATTCCATGGAGTGGAATTTATTTCCAATGATATGCTTCACTCTTTACAGATTGACAATATCACTACATGGGGATGGGATTTTGCCATAAGAAATGAACTAATGAGAAACGGAATCGACAGCAGACTATTACCGGAACCAACTGAAGTTAACATTATCAGGCAGTTATCTCATCGTTCGACAGCCGCATCGGTACTTAAATCTATAAACTTGCCAGACACTGTCGGTATAGCATATACATGTATGACTGAGGGTGAGGCTTTCGGTCACGTCTCAGATTTCGGGGCGGCAGTCCTTAAAGCTCCATGGAGTTGTAGTGGGCGCGGGCTGCGATTTGTATCTCCCGCGGATATTACGCCGCATATTGTAGGATGGGTTAGAAACATAATAAAGAACCAGGGTTGCATTATCATTGAACCTCATTACGATAGAATATGCGACTTCGGCATGGAATTCCGGTGCGCCGAAGATGGTAAAATCGTTTATGATGGACTGTCCGTTTTCAATACCGAGCACGGCTCTTATACAGGAAACATCATTGCGACGGAACACTTTAAGGAAAGCATGCTAACACATTATGTTTCAAAGCAATTACTTGATAACATCAAAGAAATGATACAATTTAAATGCGGCGAGATATACAGTGGTAAATATTGTGGGCCGTTTGGTGTTGATATGATGATAGTACGGGAAAATAATACAGGAAAATGCAAAGTTCATCCGTGTGTGGAAATAAATCTCAGACGGACAATGGGACACGTCGCACTGTCTTTATCACAATATGCCGACAACAAGACAAAACCACTTTTTTGTATTGAGAAAGACAAGAATTACCAATTAAAACTTAATTTTATATGAAAAAATTACCATTATTACTAATCTTTTCGGCACTTACCCTAAGTTCTCAGGCGCAGTACCGTTCTGAAGTATGGTGTCCGGATCAAGGCGACGGAACCTACATTAACCCGATTATCAATGCGGATTACAGTGATCCTGACGTTTGTGTCGGTGCTTCAGGAACAGATTTTTACCTTACGGCCAGTTCGTTCAACTGTATTCCCGGTCTTCCCATTCTACACTCGAAAGATTTGGTCAACTGGGAAATTATCGGCCATGCGCTTACAGAGCTGACACCTAAGGACGTCTTTGACAAAACCGCTCACGGCATGGGCGTATGGGCACCAAGTATCAGGTATCATAACGGAGAGTATTATATCTATTGGGGAGATCCCGACTATGGTGTATATATGGTAAAGACAAAAGATCCGGCAGGGAAATGGGATGATCCAGTTCTGGTGATTGCCGGCGAAGGAATGATAGATACGACTCCGCTGTGGGACGATGACGGCCGTTGTTATCTTGTAAACGGATGGGCCGGAAGCCGCGCCGGATTCAAGAGTATTCTCTCGGTACGTGAGTTGTCTCCCGACGGAACCAAAGCCATCAGCGACCCCGTTATTGTTTTTGACGGAAACAATGAACATCGGACAGTAGAAGGACCTAAGTTTTATAAACATGACGGGTGGTACTGGATCATGGCTCCTGCAGGTGGTGTTCCTACCGGTTGGCAATTGGCTATGCGTTCGAAAAGCCCTTACGGTCCTTATGAGCATAAGATAGTCTTGGCTCAAGGCAAAACGAATATTAACGGCCCGCACCAAGGAGGATGGGTACATACCGCACAAGGAGAAGATTGGTTTTTACATTTCCAGGACAAGGGAGCATACGGACGTGTTGTTCATCTTCAACCGGTAAACTGGGTCAAAGGATGGCCGGTAATGGGTAAAGCCAAGAATGGAGAATTATGCGGAGAACCAGTGACAAGATATAAAAAACCGAATGTAGGGAAAACATATCCTATTCAGAATCCTGTTGAAAGCGATGAGTTCAACAGTGTGACATTAGGCAAACAATGGCAGTGGCATTCCAATTATGATCAAAGATACGGTCAACCGACTCCATACGGCTTTTTCCGTATGTATACACATAAGCTGAGTGACAAGTTCGTAAACCTTTGGGAAGCCCCCAATCTATTGCTCCAAAAAACACCAGCGGACTCTTTCACGGCCACGGCAAAAATAAAATTCGCCGCTAAAAAGGAAAATCAATATGGCGGCATTATCATGATGGGACTCGATTACAGTGCACTTGTGGTAAAAAGAGTGGGGGACAAGTTTCAACTTCAACAGATCACATGCCAGAAAGCAGACAAGAACAAGCCGGAGACAGTCAAAGTCATTGCCGAGTTAAATCCTACTGACAAGGATAAAATCAACTACGAACCGGCTATATATGAGGAAATATATCTGCGTCTCACTGTAAAAGAAGGTGGCATACTTACGTTCGCATACAGCAGGGACGGCAAAAAGTTCAAAGCGGCAGGCGATGAGTTCAAGATGCGTGAAGGCAAATGGATTGGTTCTAAATTTGGCTTCCTTGCCGAAGAACCGGCTGGAAAAGGTGTGACAGGATTCATGGATATTGACTGGATTCGTGTGACAAAATAATAAAATTAAAATTCATACAAACCGGAACGAAATAAAATCCCGCTTGTCTTGCATATCGCTTTACTGAGGCGATGCTAATTCAAGCGGGATTTTATCTATATGTAAACATAATGTCAAAGAAAACGATTAGTTATAAGTATGTGTTTACGCAAAAAATATTTAAAACGCATCCTTTTATACATTAAAATTTGATTTAAACCAGAGTAACATATGCGCCATGGATAGATTTTATGCGTTTGGCATCCCGTCATACTCTATTTAGCAACTAATCACAACGCAACGAGTATCCCAATACATTGCAAGGAGTATCCCGTTGCAATGCATTTAGATGCTTATTATAACTACAAAAGCCCCAATAAAGCCGGCTATACATACCCGATTGGAATGTATAGCCGGCTTTATTGGGGCTTTATCCACAAAAGTATTAAAACCATTATATTATATATCCATATAGTATATAGGATCGTTTTTATCAAAATTCAAGGTTGCGAACAAACTGTTTAAGTTGCCACGTCTTTTTGTTTTGTAAATAAATATCATTATCTTCATACATTTGTCTTTTTGTTTAGTCCTGCAAATATACATCATAATATACTATAATACAAATTTTATCACGATACAATTTAATATATAGAAAAGAGAGCCGCAAGCAATAATGACTCACGGCTCTCTTTTAATTGTGGGATTATTTATATTGATATAAAACGACATTTGAATTGAGTCCGCTTTCAACCGGTGCCCAATTTTCATATCCGGATTTCTTGTATTTTATACCTACCACATTTATATCTTTAAACTTGCGCCATTTCACTCCCTTGCGGTCAAGATCTGAAATTCTGTTGGCCGGAAGATTCGTAACTTCGATACGTACAACATTGTCACCTTTCTTAAAAACATTTCCACAATTCAAAGTGAAAGGCACAGACCATGCGCATCCGATAAATTTACCGTTAATATACACTCTCGCACTTTCTCTCACATCACCCAAATCAATCATCCAGTCAGCTTTTGCCTCCTGAGCCGTCATATATACATGTGTTGTATATGCTCCAGTTCCCATTGTGACCTTTACAGAATCATCATCGAGAGTCTCCCATGTCTGTAATTTATCCAGTTTGAAACTCTTGGATACAGCGGGAGCGCTGTTGCAAAATTCCAAATCCCATTTACCGTTAAGGATTTTTCCCATTCCTGCAATTTCTGTTTTATGCTCAACTGTAGCTCCATTTTGTTTGGCATTATATGTTTGCAAAATCATGGATTCACCACTTTTTAGATTGATAAATATACCGTTGTCATCTGTATCCGTAGCATATATTTCACCATTTAGAGGATTAAACCATCTGGCATCGACATAACTTACGGTCAGTGGAATGCGGGTTTTTATGTCATTGGGAGATAAGTTGGCTATGAAATAATGATGTCCGGTGTCGTTCTTGCGGCGTATCATACGCAATCCGTACTTGCTCTTCATTGTCTCAGCCTTGGCTGCCTTGGCCATATCTGCCGCAGAAGTCCCGTATATAATCACTGCTCCTTGGGATTTTAGCATATCAATATGCTCACGAACCTTTTGGGGCATACGTCCGCTACCGGGTATTATGAGTGCATGATAGCGAGTTCCGGCCGCTGTTTCAAGCATACCGTTTTTATAAGACGTGCCCATCAGGTATTTCTCACTAATGTAATCACAGTCATATCCGGCCTTGTCTATTTCAATGATACTCTTTATAAATTCAGGCGCTTTCTTTGCCATCGAGTGTATGTCAAACTGCATTAACAACGAGCCCGGGCCTTTCCCTTTACGCTCTGCCCACATATCCCGTATCGGGAGATAAACGAGGAAATCGTTGTCTGGCTGTCCCATTTGCAAAAAACTCTGGCAACGCTCTATATACTTCATGAAATAAGGAGCATCATGCCAAATGCTATTGGTCGGACTCATATCTATCGATGCATAAAATTTCCATCCAGGCCAGACATCATTTTTGGGTGAATAGCATGTACCATGAAAATACATATTATTTACGCCGCATGTAAACATCAGGTCGATATCAGGTTTGCATTGTGATAAAGAAGTGCGGAAATGTTCTGTAAGCCATGTGAATGTCTCGCTGCTCACCAAGGTCTTTCCATTGATATGGGCAGCAGAGGAAGCATATTTCAACATTGAGACATCGCTGTCGTTCTTTTTTGTGAAACCGGTATCCCGGCGCAAGCCTTTTATACCAAATTCCGAAAGGCCGAAACCTTCAATTTCCGGAATATCAACAGCCGAATAAACATCAATCAGGTTTGCCGGAGACCCATGAGCCTGATTACGTGTTTTCGCTCCATGCTTATGTGCCCAAGCTGTCCACTGATTAGTAAAATTCTCCAGCAACAGGTCACTTAGGGTCTCTCTATAATCTACAAGCACTTTATTGTCTTTATCTTCTACTTCGCCAAGCAACTCCAACAGATGCTCTTCCAATTTATAACCACGGCGAGCCTCAAACTCTTCAAACAGACGTGGAGTCCAGTTCGCCTTATAAACTTCATAGGAATCGTTAAAGAAAGAATTAGGGTAGGGCACCTTATTGCTCTCGAATGCCTTATCGAACATTTGAAGATAATTAGCCACGGCATTTTTATCAAAATGGTCCATGACATATCCCTCACCACCAGGAGCGGCACGTTTTACTTGCTGACGTGTACGTGAACAATATGCAGATATAATTCTAAAACTCTGTTTTTTCGGAGCTTTCTTCCATGTTACAATACCGTTCGCATCTGTCATTGAGGTAAGGTCAACAACCGTTCCATTGCCATATGCCATGACTCTGCTTAATTTTGCGAACGGCTTCTCTTTTACATCTGTCACACTAATGTTCACTCCGCCGCGGAGTTCTTTGCCGGTAACAGTAATATCCGTATGGACTAATTTTGCGGCAGCCTCATTTATTGGAACATTCGGACCGCCAAACGGCCAGCCCGTGCCATTGTTCATGTCAATAAGAAGACCGTTTTTGTTTCCTTCTGATTTAACAAACCTGAATGCTTCCATCCAGGGTGAGGACAGGAAACGCAACTCATTCTTCTCATTACCTTGAACGCCATATAAAGGAGTAACTTCCAATGCTCCGATACCGACTTTGGAATACTCTTTCATGTTCCATTCTAAATCATTCTCATTCACAGCCGATCCAAGCCACCACCAACGTGCACCGGGTTTTGCCTCAATCGCAGTAACAGGCCATGATTGGGCGGCCGCATTTCCAGCGACAAACATCAAGGCCATAATTGTCATAAATCTATTTTTCATTATCTTTATTTGTATTATTTAATTTCCATCAGGTTTCTTCAAATCCGCTGTCTTAGACGGACTCCATTTAAATGTTTTCCAATCATCTGGATGACTTGGATCAAAATCCTTGAAATCATTTCTAAGATATTTCAACAGTGGAAGATTAAGTCTCTTCATTCCCATAACAACCATTTTTGCTACTTCGTATGCACCATACGGATTGAAGTGGGTATTGTCAGCAAGCTCCTTTTCCTGTCCTGAAAATGTATTCGCAGGATAATGTACTAACGAGCGCTTACTATCCTCGTATCCAAGAGCTTCAAAGAATTCACGTGTCATTTGATTTAAGTCTATTACAGGAACATCCTCCCTTTCTGCAACAGCTTTCATAGCCGCAGGAAAATCACCATGAGTATCTATAATATGCTTCTTGGTTTCATCAAAACGACGGCGTTGGGTGGGGGTACAAAAAATAATCGTAGCTCCCTTAGAGCGCACGTTATCGATAAAAATCTTTAAGTTCCTGGAATAATGATACCATGCTCCGGAACCAGGCCCCTTCTCTTTCTCATCATTATGCCCGAACTCACACACTACATAATCACCAGGTTTCAATGTTGACATAATCTTTATCAAACGATTTTGTGCGATAAAAGAACCTGCCGTCAATCCACTTTCTGCATGATTGGCTATAGCGATATTACCATCAAACCATCTCGGAAACATTTGTCCCCAACTGGCCCACGGCTCATTATTTTGATCTACAACAGTCGAATTACCGCATAAATATACGGTGGGACAACTATCATCTCGTTCTATATGGATGCTTCTGACAGCCGGAGCGTCACCATTGAATTCCAATGTCAACTTATCGTCCCAGTTCAGATAATCTTTTTCACGTTCTTTAATCCGTACTTTAGATTTATCATTGATTTGAGGAGAGCGTTTATTTATCACAAATTCATAAACAGCTGTTTTTCCTTTGGCTGTGGCAACATTCTCAACTAACAACCGACGGCTCTCCGCACGAATGGTTGTCATGGCTTTCTTTTTCTTTGAGCCAATCTCAACTTTTACTTTATAATTACCATCCGGAACTTTTACTGAAAAATAAAAAGGAGACTTACTTGTTGTATTGGGAGCTGGTAATATATCATATCCGTATCCAATTGAATCCGAATAGACATTTTGATTTTGCGTCATGTCAAAATCAAATGTTTGTGCCAATGCCATTAATGGGACATAAGCGATTAAAGTTAATAGTTTTCTTTTCATTTGTTTTTATTGATTTAAATAATTTGTTTATGCAATGTTTTGATATTGCTATTTATCATAATGCCCATTATCTAAAAAAAATAACGACATGATTTCATGTCATTATTTTTAATACTCTCATCAACCATTTTATATCATCCCAACTAAAATCAGGTGCTTGCATCAACGTATTGAGCTGCGTTCGTTTATTCTTTGAGATTTTCTTTGTAATAGTCCGCTCATGAACTTTTATTATCTCACCATTTAGCTCGTAATAATAATAATTGACAAGAGGATATTCATTTATATCAGATAAATCCATTGTTGATACATTAACATAAGAACCCAATTCCAAATTTGTTATTTGCTTATTATTCAAGATCTCTGATTTATATGCTTCCAAATCTATCAATGTCGCACATAAAAGTTTATTATCTTTCAGTGTGTCAACAATATACGCCAATATCGTATCAACTTTGAGGTATGTGCGGTCTGCGAAATCAACTTTTTTCACATTCTTCATCTCTGCCTGCATGGTTGTTTTCCCATGTTTATATAACAAAGCACCATTTGCCATAAAAACATTAACAGCCTCCTTCTCTATAACTTTACCAGTTTCTAAAGTTATTATTGCAGGTTTAAATTGGGGATAAGCAGTAGTTAAACGACTTGAATCAGTAGCTTTCTGCGCCAACAATGATATTGAAAAAAATACAACTACAATAATCAATAAAGATATTTTTTTCATGTATTTTTAATGTAATTAGTAGCTTAATTATATATAATTTTGGATTGCAAATATACGTTATATATTTCTAAAATAATAGGATAGACACAACAGCTTACCATTTTTTGTGTGTTTTTAACTTAAATATTTATATATGGATATACACTGTATTCGTTTTTTTTGTAATTTTGCAACGTTTTTTGAATATAATTATTACACACATTTTATCATCAAAAATTTAATTTTAAATTACATATAAATTAAGCAATGAGACAATTAAAGATCCAAAAGAGCATTACCAATCGTTCCAGTGAGGCATTGGACAAGTACCTTGTTGAAATAGGACGGGCTCCTCTAATATCTATTGATGAGGAAATTGAGCTTGCCCAAAAAATTCGAAAAGGAGGTCCGGAAGGTGAGCGCGCTAAGGATAAATTAGTTACGGCAAACCTTCGGTTTGTTGTGTCTGTTGCTAAGCAATATCAGCATCAAGGTCTCAGTCTGACGGATCTTATTGATGAAGGAAATATCGGACTTATCAAAGCTGCGCAAAAATTTGATGAAACAAGAGGATTTAAATTTATTTCTTATGCGGTATGGTGGATTCGTCAAAGCATATTGCAAGCCATAGCTGAGCAAAGTCGTATTGTTCGTTTGCCATTAAATCAAGTTGGCTCATTGAATAAAATAAATCATGAAATCAACAAATTTGAACAAGAAAATCAACGTCATCCATCTGTGGCAGAATTGAGTGAGGCTACAAATCTAGATGAAGAGAAAATCGGGCAAAGTCTAATGGCTGACGGGCATCATGTATCTATCGACGCTCCTTTTCAAGATGGAGAGGACAACTGCATGTTGGATGTGATGGCAAGCGGAGATGACAGCCGTACAGACCGCCATGTTGATCACGAATCAATGGCACAAGAACTTAACAGTGTGCTTAATAAAGTACTGAAAGAAAGAGAAATAACAATTATTCGTGAATGTTTTGGAATCGGATGTCACGAAAAAGGTTTAGAAGAGATTGGAGACCAATTGGGATTGACTAGAGAAAGAGTACGTCAAATACGTGAAAAAAGTATTGCCAAACTTCGAGATAGTGGAAATGCGAAGATTCTTATGAAATATTTAGGATAAAGCTTCTGAATATTTTTGCAAGATCAATTTTTTATTATTATTTTTGGACTATGAAAGAAAGATGGTCCATAATATTAATAGTACTGGGTATATATTTTTTTATACCCAGTATTATTTTATGTAAACCAATCAATGATTCTCTTATTTTCAATAAAGTTTTTTCATATAAGCGCAATTATACAGAACCGATAAAGGGTGAGGAGTATGGTATATATTTGAAATATAGTTTTAAAACCCAAAGGCGCAACCCTACCCTATTTTTAATTCCAACAATGTATACAATAGCTAAAGGAGAACGACATTATATTGGAGAGACCTATGGCAAAATAGTATTCAATAATATTGTTAATTATGAAATAAAACCACAGGTAGCAATAGGCAACATTTCTCATTATCGTAAAATAATGCCTGTAATATTCAAATATACAATCCCACAATTATATGAAATGTCATTATTTAATGATAAAGTTCTGTCCCCTTTTAATTATAATAACAGGAAATTTTATAAGTATATAATAGACAGCATAAGTAGTCAAAACACTAAAATACTATTTGAGCCACGAGTAAACAGTACTCAACTCATAAAAGGTTTTTGTCATGTTAATAATTCTACTGGAAGAATTGAATATACAAGTTTTACCGGAGAATATGATATGATCAGGTTTATGACAAATATAGATATGAGAACAAATAATTCATACAATTTGATATTACCACAATATAGTAATACAAAGATTTATTTTAAGTTTTTAGGAAACGATATTGAGGCTTCTTTTGATATATTTTATGATCCGCAAACCAATATTTTTCATTCTGATTCAATAAAGAACACATCAAATTATATTTTGATGAATAAGGTGCGTCCTATACCTCTTACAAATACAGAAGATAGTATATATAATGAATATTTCAATAAAAAAAGTAATAATGATACTATCGATTACGATAAAAAACAAACTCAGGCATCTAAAATAAAAGAAGTAGCCTGGGATATAATCGGTGATCATATTTTAAACTCAATGAAAGCAGAGACAGATAATGCCTATTTGCGTCTTTCGCCTATATTTAACCCTCTTTACCTAAGTTATGGTCATAGTCGTGGATTATCATATAAAATGAGGATTAACGGTCATTATAACTTTTCATACAACAAACAAATTTCATTTAATCCATATTTTGGATATAACTTTAAAATAAAAAAAATATACCTTACCGCTCCTTTACGATATACATTTAATAGAAAAAAAAATAGATGGATTGAGTTTGTTTTCGCTACAGGAAATCGGATAACTGATTCAAGAGTTTTAGATATCATTAAAAATGAAAATCGTGACACTATAGATTTTTCAACTCTGAAATTAGATTATTTCAATGATAACATTCTAAAATTATCAACAAATACCAATATAAATAAACATATATCAGTATTATTTGGATGCATTTATCATTATAGAAATGCAGTAAATAAAAATAATATGGCTGATTTGAACAAACCTACTTCATATCGTAGTTTTGCTCCAAATATATCTATACAATTGAATCTAAATTCAAAAGGACCAATTATTACTGCAAACTACGAACGTTGCATATCAAAATTCTTAATATCAAATATGGAGTACGAAAAATGGGAATTTGATTTATCTTTCAAAAAAAAATGGCAGAATCTAAAACGATATACAGTCCGAACTGGTTGCGGGTTCTATACAAATCGTTCTACATCATTCTTTGTTGACTTTTCTAATTTTCATGAAAACTATCTTCCAAATGAAGATAACGATTGGACTGGGCAATTTCAATTATTAAACAGTCAATGGTACAATGCTTCAAAGTATTACATTCGTACCAATATGTCCTATGAATCCCCTTTGTTATTTCTAACTTGGCTCCCCTGGTGCGGTAAGTATATTGAAAACGAAAGCATTTATATTAGTGCATTACAAATAGAGCATACACGCCCTTATTTTGAAGTTGGATATGGAATTACAAACAGATACTTTTCACTAGGAATATTTGGAAGTCTTCTAAATGGAGGATTTTATGAAATCGGATATAAATTTACATTTGAATTATTTAGGAATTGGTAATGAACAATATTATTGATAAGCTTTTACCGCTAACTATATATAAGGCCAGTGCCGGAAGTGGCAAAACATTTACATTGGCAACAGAGTATATAAAATTATTAATCAAAAATCCTCTTGATTACAAACACATTCTTGCTGTTACTTTTACAAATAAGGCAACAGAAGAAATGAAAATGAGAATTTTAAGCCAATTATATGGTATTTGGAAAGAACTTCCCGACTCTAATGTATATGCAGAAACTATATGTAAAGATTTAGGTATATCACACAGTAAAGTAATATCGCAAGCCGGAATCGCATTAAACTTTCTGATGCATAATTACAGTTATTTCAAAGTTGAGACTATCGATTCTTTTTTTCAAAGAATCTTTCGTAATATATCCAGAGAATTGGATATTAATATAAATATGCGTTTAGAGCTAAATGATAGTCAAATAGAAGAAAAAGCTGTAGATGAGATTATTGAAGAATTGGATGAAAATAACAATATCCTACAATGGATAATCTCTTACATTAATGAAAAAATTTCTGATGATAAAAGTTGGAATGTTATTCATCATATAAAGAATTTTGGGAAAACAATATTTAATGATTACTACAAACAAGAAAGTCAGTCATTAGCTCTAATTATTGATAATGGTAATTTCTTTGAGAAATACATCACAGTTCTTAGGAAAGACAAGGAAACCGCACAAAACTACATGCAAAGAATTGCACAAACTTTTTTCAGCACACTCGAAGAAGCCAACCTGTCCATAGATGATTTATCTAACAAGTCAAGTGGGGTTGCAGGTTTTTTCTTGCATATTAATAATGGAATTTTCGATGAATCCATAGAGAAAAAACGTGTCATAGAATGTCTTAACTCTGCAGAAAAATGGTCTACAAAGACCCATCCTCAAAAAAACTATATACATAAAGTCGCAACAGATAAATTAATGCCCATTTTAAAAAAGGCATTCGAAGAACGTCCTATCCAATGGAATAAATATAAATCTTCAGATCTTACTCTCCGTCATCTATGCCAACTTAGATTATTAGATATAATTGAAAAAAAAGTTAGAGAAATAAATGAAAGAAATAACTGTTTTTTATTAAGTGATACACAAAATCTATTAAAATCTTTAATTGGTGACGACGATTCCCCTTTCATTTTTGAAAAAATAGGCAGTTATTTGAAGCATATAATGATAGATGAGTTTCAAGATACAAGCTATATACAGTGGGAGAATTTTAAGATCTTATTAAAAGAGTGCATGAGTCATAAAGATACAAAAAATCTAATTGTCGGCGATGTCAAACAAAGTATATATAGATGGCGTTCAGGTGATTGGGAATTATTAAATAGCATAGAGTCACAATTTGAACGCCCTAATCAACAATTAAAAATAGAAACATTACAAACAAATTACAGATCACAAAAGAATATTATTCTTTTTAATAATACTTTCTTTTCAAAAGCAATTGAAATAGAATGTGATAAAATATATGACTCAAACTATTCTACTCTACTCAAACAAGCTTATGCAGATGTTTGCCAAACGATACCGGATAAACGTCAGGATAAGGGATATATAAATATAAAACTGTTGCCAAAAGAAAACTACCAGTATTGTGTTTTAGAAGAGATCAGAAATTCATTGCATAAACTAATTGACAATGGTATTTCATCAAATAATATTACCATCTTGGTTCGTAATAATAAATATATTCCTATTATTGCGGAATACTTTACAAAAAATGAGCCGGAGTTTAATATTGTATCAGACGAGGCATTCCGACTTAGTGCATCACTTTCTATAAACATACTCATATTGTCACTTCGTTTATTAATAAAACCTAATGATCGAATTACCAAATTGGCATTAATGAAAGCATACATCAGTTCACAGAACGATGATTATGATGAATGTTATTTTATACATGAGGATTCAGAGAATATTTTGCCATATGAGTTTACAAATGAAATAGCAAATCTTCAAGAAATGCCTTTGTATGAGCTGGTAGAACGATTACTTGATATATTTAAGCTTAAAGAGATTAAAGGACAAAGTGCATATATATGTGCGTTCTATGATTATTTAGATACATTTATATCCAATAACGTTCCATGTATTGCTAATTTCTTGGAAGAATGGGATTCCAACACATGTAACAAAACTATACAAAGCGATAGTTTTGAAGGCATTAGAATAATTTCCATACATAAAAGTAAAGGGTTGGAATATAATAACGTTATCATTCCATTTTGTGACTGGCAAATAACACAAAGAGATATATTATGGTGTAAACCTAATATCTCTCCTTACAACAAATTGCCTATCGCTCCAATCGACTATAGCAAAAGTATGATTGGCACTATATATGAAAGAGATTATCATCATGAGTATTTACAGAATACAGTTGATAATCTAAACCTTTTATATGTTGCATTTACACGGGCATGTGACAATTTATTTGTTATTGGCAAAAGAGATACCACAAATTCAAGATCTAATCTTATCCAATTATGCTTACCACACATAGCCAAAGAACTGCAGACAAACTTCATTAAAGAGGAGAATAAATCTATTCCCATTGAATTTGAATATGGGAGTATTTGTGAAGAAAAAAGCAATAAGGAAAAAAAATCATCAAATGTATTCCTGAAAAAACCAGAAATTATTAAAATCCAGTTGAAGACATTCAAAGAAAAGATTGAGTTTAGGCAAAGCAATAAAAGTCGTACATTCATTGGAAATGATGACATAGATAGTGCAAGAATGGAATATATCAATGCAGGTAATGTTCTGCATCATATTTTTTCAAAAATACACACAACAGAAGATATTGAAATAGCATTAGAGAATTTGGAAATAGATGGGATACTTAATTCATTTACCAAAAGTGATATTAGAAAAATGTTAAATGAAAGACTTGAAAATAAAAAAATAGCTGATTGGTTCTCTGGGAAATGGGATATACATAACGAATGCGCCATATTATATAAAGACAAGACAAACGGCTCTGTCCAAATACGCAGACCTGATAGAGTTATGACTGACGGCAACAAAATGATCATAGTTGATTTTAAATTCGGTATTCCTCGTGAAGAATACAAACAACAATTGCAGGAATATATGAATTTAGCTGCAAACATGGGATATAAGAGAATAGAAGGATATTTATGGTTTGTATATAGTAACAAAATAGAAAAGTTATGAAAGATTTTTTAGAATATGTAGCCCAAGATATAGTAGATAAGTATGGTTCTGATCTATCCAGGATAGCTATTGTTTTTCCTAATAAGCGAGCTTCTCTCTTTTTTAATGAATATCTTGCCCAAATTACAGAAAAGCCTATATGGTGTCCTAATTATATAACAATTAGTGAGCTTTTCCGCTCACACTCGTCATTTACAATCGCTGATCCGATAAAGTTGATATGTGAATTACATAAATGCTTTCTTGAATGTACTAAAAGTTCCGAAACCCTTGATCATTTTTATAATTGGGGGCAAATGCTTCTTTCTGATTTTGATGATATAGACAAAAACATGGCTGACGCAAGGAAAGTTTTTATGAATGTGAGAGACATCCATGAATTGGATGATATATCATATTTAAATGAAGAACAGATAAAAGTATTAAAAAAATTCTTCAGCAATTTCAATGAGGAGCATAATTCTGAATTGAAAAAACGCTTTTTAAATCTTTGGAACAGGATATATGATATTTATAAATTGTTCAATAGCAAATTAAGAATTGAGAGACAGACTTATGAAGGAGCTTTATACAAACAAGTTGCCAATGACAATTATGTTGAGTTCAAATACGAACAATACATATTTGTTGGATTTAATGTTCTTCAGGAAGTTGAAAAAAAACTTTTTAAGCGTTTAAAAAAAGAAGGGAAAGCTGTTTTTTATTGGGACTTTGATCTGTATTATATGAAAAACCATAATATGAATGGCCATGAGGCCGGACATTATATTTCTTCATATTTAAGTGATTTCCCCAATGAATTAGACACTAATAATGATGATATATATAATAATTTCAATAAACCTAAAAACATTACATGTATTTCTGCTTCAACTGAAAATGTACAGGCCCGATATGTAAGTACATGGTTAAAAGAAAAAGATAGAATATCTGCCGGAGCACGTACTGCAATCATATTGTGCAATGAAAATCTATTATTACCAGTCATATATAGCATTCCAGATGATGTAAATTCCATAAATATAACGACTGGGTATCCTTTATCACAAACCTCAATAGCATCTTTTTTGTCGTTATTGATTTCATTGCAAATCAATGGTTTTATCCCTTCTTCCGGGAAATATAAACTGAAAGATGTTAATTATATTTTACAACACCCATATATAAAGTATATTTCAAAAAACTATAATATGCTTTATAATGCTCTAAATCAAGAAAAAAAAGAATATTATCCTACTCCTGAATTATTGTGTATAGACAAAGGTTGTACTTTACTCTTTCAGAATATAAATAATGGTGGAGGGGTATCATTGATTGAATCTATAACAAAATGGATTATTGATATAATAAAAGAAATAGCTTCAAATGTAAAAGAGATCAAGCATCCGTTACTGCACGAATCATTATTTCGCACATATACATTGATAAATAGATTCTATAGTCTAATACTATCTGGTGATTTGAATGTTGATGTTATTACTTATCAACGGTTAATTAATCAAGTCGTTAATACAACATCAATACCATTTCACGGAGAGCCTATTGAAGGCATACAAATCATGGGAGTATTGGAAACAAGAAATATTGATTTCACCAATCTATTGATTTTATCTGTCAATGAAGGTAATATGCCCAAAGATATAAATGACAACTCTTTTATTCCTTATAATATTCGTAAAGCACACAATCTCACTACAATAGACAACAAAATAGCCATATATGCCTATTATTTTTATAGATTGCTGCAACGGGCAAAAGATATTACAGTTTTATATAATAGTTCCACGGAAAGTCAAACGAGAGGCGAATTAAGTCGTTTCATGCTACAAATAATGGTGGAAAGCAACCATAATGTAATCAATAAAACATTGCATGCAGACTCTAAACCAATGATATTTGAAGCAAAAGAAATCGATAAGAATAAAACAATCGCTGATTTGCTTATAAATAGATTTGATAAAAACAGTGAAAGAAACAAAGAAAGAGTAAATTCACCTTTACTCACTCCCACTGCGATTAATCAATATATGAGATGCCCCAAACAGTTTTATTATAATTATGTATGTGGAATAAAAGATAAAGAAGAGGACATCATAGATAAGATTGACAATCGGGTTTTCGGAAATATATTTCATTCGGCATCTCAGAAAATATATCAAAATCTGCAAACAATCAATAATGGCATCATTACACATGAATGTTTAAAAGAATGTTTAGACAACCGCAAGCAAATAGAAGACATTGTTGATGAAGCTTTTATGGAAGAATTGTTTAAATCAGAAAAAGAATCACGCCCCAATTATACCGGATTGCATTTAATAAACCGTCAAGTCATAATTACATATATTCGAAAATTGCTTAAGATAGATATGCAATTTACTCCATTTCAAATCATAAGTCTGGAAGAAGACGTTATCGCAGACTGGAATATTAGTATTAATGCCACATCTTTTACAACTACAATAGGAGGTCGTGTTGATAGATTAGACTGTATTACAGATAAATTCGGTAAGCGAATAAGAGTCATTGATTATAAAACAGGCAATAAAAATATTGAATCTTTAAACAATATAGATGATATTTTTGATACTTCAAATATTTCCAAGCATATTGATTATTATTTTCAATCATTTTTATACAGTCTTATTATTCGATCGTCTGCAAATACTGACATTTCACATCTACCAGTAAGCCCAGCATTATTGTTTATACAACATGCTTCAACAAAAGACAGCTATGATCCTACTCTATGCTTATCTAAAGAACCTGTAATAGACATATTTGATGTAAAAAAAGAATTTGAAGAATTGCTGTCTCACACAATTAATGAGATATTCAATATGTCTATACCATTTACACCAACATCAAACAATGAGACATGTACCTATTGTCCCTACTCACTAATTTGCAGATTATGAAACTGTAAATTAGGTTTAAGTTTTACCATAAAGATTAGTCCTAAAAGCATTTGCTTTTAGGACTAATTAAAATAATATCACTTATACTTAATCTATGTAATCATTCTATGCATTCGGAAGTTCTATCCATTTAACATAACAGAAGTCTTGGCGATGAGGTAGCTTATCGCACTTTGGATACATTCGAACTGCCGTCTTGAATATTCCGGCATTATTAGATTCTAATTTTCCTTCAAAAGTATAACAATTACCATCATGCGCAACTACATTAAATGGAATTATATTTGAAATCCGCTCTTCACCGTTCTTGTCCTGTGTAATAGAAACAAGTTCCAGACCAACAGCATCATCCAGCCCCTGCTCGTCTATAACATATTTCAAAGAGTAGTTTTTACCCATTTCTATGCCCGTTGACGGTATATCCCACTCAGAAGAAACAACCTTTATTGAGTCCCAACGTTCTGCCACGGCCTCTTTCCATTGAGCAATATCTTTTGCCAAACGATAATTATCAGCAGCAAGAGTCTTAAAGCGTATGGCCTCTTTTTCATAGAACTTATCATAATAATCATCAAGTTGCCGCTTCATTGTATAATGAGGTGCTATTTGGGCAATAGAATTCTTTATCACCTTTATCCAACCCTCGCTAAATCCTTTTTCGTTTTTATTATAATATAGCGGGATTATCTCACGTTCAAGAAGACTATAAATTGTTGCCGCATCAAGTTTGTCTTGATAACCCTGGTTCTGATAAGTGCGTTTTTCTGTCAAAGCCCATCCTGCGCCTTCACGATATCCTTCAAGCCACCAACCGTCAAGAACAGACAGATTAACGACACCATTCATTTCGGCTTTTTCTCCTGAAGTACCAGATGCTTCAAGCGGACGTGTAGGAGTATTCATCCAAATATCAACACCTGAAACCAACCGACGAGCTAATTGGAAATCATAATTTTCAAGGAATATGATTTTTCCTAAAAACTCGGGGCGTTGGCTGATCTCATAAATTTTCTTGATTAAACCTTGACCTGCTCCATCTGCCGGATGCGCTTTACCTGAAAACAAGAACTGTACAGGATGTTCCGGATTATTTACAATCTTAGCTAAACGGTCAAGATCTGTAAACAACAGATGCGCACGCTTATAAGTTGCAAATCTACGACAGAAACCTATCATCAATGCATTCGGATTAATTTTTTCAAGCAATGACACTACACGCGATGGATCTCCTTGGTTTTTAAGCCATGCCTCACGGAATTGCAAGCGGATATAATCAACCAATTTCTGTTTAAGAGCCATACGTGTATTCCAAATCTCCTCGTTTGGTACATTATATATGGCCTCCCAAATACTTTGGTTGCTTTGATCACCCATAAATGACTTATCAAAGTACTTAGAGTACAACTGACGCCATTCTGTAGCAGTCCAAGTAGGGAAGTGCACACCATTGGTCACATATCCGACATGGTTCTCTTCCGGATAATAACCTTTCCATATCGGTGAAAACATTTTCTGACTCACCCAACCGTGGAGTTTACTTACGCCATTAACTTCTTGGCATGTATTACATGCGAAGACAGACATACAGAATTTTTCTCCATGATCATCAGGATTATTACGTCCCATTCCAATAAACTCATCCCAAGTAATGCCCAACTTTGCCGGATATGCTCCCATATACTTGCCAAACAATCCCTCATCGAAATAGTCATGACCCGCCGGAACAGGAGTGTGAACTGTATATAATGAAGAAGCTCTTACAAGCTCCATAGCTTGGTTAAATGTCAAGCCGCCATCTATATAATCGCATAAACGTTGCAAATTACATAAAGCGGCATGTCCCTCATTGCAATGATAAATATCTTTGGTAATACCAAGTTTTTTGAGAGCAAGCACACCTCCGATACCAAGAAGTATTTCCTGCTTCAAACGATTCTCCCAATCACCACCATAAAGAGAGTGAGTGATCGGCTTGTCAAATTCTGAATTCATTTCATTATCGGTATCCAAAAGGTACAATTTTATTCTACCTACATTCACACACCAAACATAGGCATGAACCTGATAATTTGTATAAGGGACATCTACCACCAACGGATTTCCGTCCTTATCAAGTTGACGAACAATCGGTAATGAATTGAAATTTTGTGACTCATACTTAGCTATCTGCTGGCCATCCATGCTAAGTGACTGTGTGAAATATCCGAATCGATATAAAAATCCTACGGCACACATATCAACATTGCTGTCAGAGGCCTCTTTCAGGTAATCTCCAGCCAGCATTCCCAATCCGCCGGAATAAATTTTCAGGACATGATTTAAACCATATTCCATAGAAAAGTATGCTACGGACGGACGGTTTGCATCCGGTTTCACATCCATGTATTCACGGAACATTGCATACACTTTATTTATTCTCGCCATGAGAGTTTTATCATTTACAATCTCTTCCTTACGCTCATAGCTAAGTCTTTCCAATAGGAGAACAGGATTGTGGTTTATTTCATGATAAAGCTCCGGATTCAAGTCACGGAAAAGATCTCTTGCCTCGTAATTCCATGCCCACCAGACATTATGTGCAATCTCATCCAGACATTTTAATTCTTCCGGAAGGATTGATTTGACAGTAATCTCCTGCCATTGAGGAGAATTTGTATAATCTGCTTTAATTTTCATAATTATTATATTATTAAATTCTATTTTCTTTACGCTGTTCAGCCCTATTCAAAGCTATATTATACGCTTCCATATAGTATTTTATAAATTCACTCCACAGTGCCTTTTTAGATAATTCTTCCGCTCTCTTTCTTATCTTGTCTACATCTTGCTTTGTAAATTTTGAAAACTCTGTTACGGTATCTTTGATGGCATCGGCTACTTCTGAATAATTGTAATCTGTACGATGAACCACCTTTACTCCGTCTTCAATATCACTATATCCTCCTTTCACTGAATTTACCCATAAGCCAAATCCTGCCAAATCGGTAGTAATGCAAGGAACTTTAAATGCGATAGACTCCAATGGAGTATATCCCCATGGTTCATAATATGATGGATAAATGCACAAATCATTACCTAATACAATATCATAATATGACATATTGAGAACACCGTCATTTCCATCCAAATAACATGGCAGAAATATAACCTTGACTTTATCATTCTTATGATTATGCATATCAAAATACTTCATCATCCCCAAAGTATTATCATGGCTCATTTCATGCAGCCAATGGGTTATCTGGGGAACTTCAAGTGGTGTATCAAAACTTTTTCCACTTTTAATACGCTCAATCAAATCTTGTCGCGGCTCACCTACCCAACCTGGTACCTCTATAAAAGCCAGAACATTACGATTTAAATCCTTGCAGCGTAACAGTCTGTTCATCGATTCTATATATACATCGATACCTTTATTTCTAAATTCATAACGCCCGCTTGTAGATATAATCATTGTTTCATCATCAAGATTATCTCCTAGCAGAGCATTTGCCAAATCAAGCAGTTTCTTTCTTGCAGCCTTACGTTTTTTGGCAAATACAGTCGGTTGGGGAACGAAGCTATTATCAAATCCATTCGGAAGAACCACATCAACCTCTTTGTCCAATAATTCCCTACATTCATTTGCCGTAATCTCGCTGACAGTTGTAAAACAGTCCACATTAAATGCAGTCTGTTTTTCTATGGAATGCTTACTCTGCATATTCAACTCACCGGCCATCTGATCTCCGTTATATGCAAACAGATAATCATAAAGAGGCTTCATATTTCCGGCTATACTTCGTCCGATACTTGTGGCATGTGTGGTAAATACAGTCCCTATCTGAGGCAACTTATTATTTATATACAATAACCCCAAGCCTGTCATCCATTCATTTCCATGATATATGACCCGTTTGTCAGGAGCTATATTGTCATTATAGAAACTCTCTACAACCAAAGCTGCCGCATACGAAAACATCGAGGCTTCATCATAATCACCATAGGAGTGTAAACTATCTACTTGATATTTGTCCCACAACCAAGTATAAATCGTGTTTTTCTTTTCAAAAAAAGGTTTAAAATCAACAAGTATTGCAATTGGCTCACCAGGGATTGTCCAACGCCCTATCCTAACATTTAACCCTTCTGCCTCAGCCTTCTTTTTCCATGAGCAGAACAATTCTTTATCTTCTTTAAAATAAGGGCTTTCATTTTCCTGCCAAAAATCAGGACCTATAAATATTATCCTGTCATGCAACATGTCCTGTAATGTCTTTGCGCGTGTGGAAAGAACTGTATAGATACCACCGACCTTATTACATACCTCCCAACTTGATTCAAAGATATAGTCCGGATTTGATATATTTTTTACCATATTAAATCTAATATATGGCAGCAAAGTTACACATTATTTTACATAATTCCGATAAATGAACATATAAATTTCAAAAAAACACCAATTTAATGATTTATATTTAGTAATTTTGTTTTCTAATCAATATAGAAGCAGTTATGAAAAGATGTATTTGGCTTGTGTCATTGTTAATAGCCTCAAACATTGGGATTTGCGCTCAAAACAAAACAAGCAACTTCGAAGGATATTTTTTTAATGATGAGTATAATGTATACATACGAATGAATCTTCATTCAAACAATATAATTGTACCCGGACATGAAATGTTCGGAAGTTTACCCGGATATTTTGGGAAAAAAAACAACAACTTCTTTTGGCTTATAACATCCGGAAAAATAATCGAATGTGATAAATCGGAATTTGATCTTGTCAACGATTACGGGAGTGAGGATTTAAAAGTATCTTTCATCAAAAAAAATGACAGTATATATATTCTGAGGCAGGAAAGCGGCAACTCTCTTAAAGTGCCTAATAATAGAAAATGGCAGAAACTGCCAAAAGAAATGGAGTTTAAAAAGAAGTGACGGTTTGGAAAAACCGTCACTTTCTCATTCATAAATTTCTTCTATATCATTATCGTCGATAAGACTTTCATCCACAAATGATTCGCAAGGATTATAGCCTTCGGGCATATCAAATCTGTCCCGTTCACTATATTCCAAATTCGGATTAGCCAAAACACGTTTCATATAATAGGCGAATATTGGTAGGGCCATTGTCGCTCCCTGCCCCATCCGCATTGAATCAAAATGGATATCTCTATCGTCTCCTCCAACCCAGACACCACTTACAAGCGTAGGCGTGAAGCCTATAAACCAAGCATCACTATTGTTGTTCGTCGTACCGGTTTTTCCGGCAAGCTCACCTTTAAGATTATATTTAAACCTAAGGCGTCCAGCCGTACCTCCATCAACAACACCTTTAAGCATATATACCATCATACGTGCTCTTTCCGTACTTATAACCTCACTCATACGAGGCTGAAACGTCGCAATGACATTACCATTATTGTCCTCGATCTTTGTTACAAAAAGCGGTTCACAGCGTATTCCGTTGTTCGCAAATGCCGTATATGCACTAACCATCTCTGCCACAGATACATCACACGGGCCGAGACACAACGACATAGACGGATGGATATCAGGATTTTTAATACCATATTCATGCAACAACGCTACAAAAGCCTGAGGGTTCAACTTACTCATCAGATATGCCGATATCCAGTTGTTCGATTGTGCCAATCCCCATTTCAACGGAACCATTTGGCCATATCTGCTATGACTTGAATTGCGTGGAGTCCACGGCCTGCCTGCCACGATATACGTCTGTTGCACATTGGGAGCCATATCACATGGTGACATTCCGTTTTCCATTGCAAGAGAGTAAAGAAACGGTTTAATAGTTGAACCGATCTGACGACGTCCGTCTGTGCACATATCATAATTAAAATGCATGAAATCCAAGCCTCCGACATAAGCTTTCACCGCACCGTTCTGCGGACTCATACTCATGAAGCCGCAACGCAGGAATGACTTGTAATACTTTATCGAGTCAAGAGGCGTCATGGTTGTATCCACTTCACCATGATATGTAAATATCGGCATTTCGGTCGGAGTATTGAATGCTTTTATTATCTCATCTTCCGACGCTCCGGACGACTTCATTTCATGGTATCTATCACTCTGTCTGACAGAACGCATCAATATTTGCCGCACCTGTTTGCTTGTCAGTTTACCGGAAAAAGGAGCGTTGGATTTTCCTTTGTTCTCACGGTTGAAAGCCGGTTGCAAGAATTTAACCACATGATCTCTTGTCGCTTGTTCTGCATATTGCTGCATACGCGAGTCTATCGTTGTATAAACCTTCAACCCGTCTGCATATACATTGTACGGTTCACCGTTCTTTTTAAAGTTCTTATTGCACCAACCATACAAAGGATCGTTCTCCCAATTAATGGAATCCTGATAATACTTTATCTTGTTCCATTCAGTATAATTATTCCGCTCCGGTTTTTTGGCCATCATGTATCTACGCAAAAAATCACGGAAATACGCGGCTATACCGTCTTTATGATCAGCAACATGGAAATTCAGTTTCAATGGTTCCGCTGAATACTTATCATATAACTCCCGGCTCAAATACCCGGCTTTCACCATTTGCATCAACACAACATTACGTCTTTCACGACATCTTTCCGGATTACGTACCGGATTAAAATAAGACGGATTCTTGCAAAGTCCTATGAGCATTGCCGATTCCGGAATATTAAGTTTCGACGGTTCCTTGTTAAAATATGTATTTGCGGCAGTTTTAATTCCAACTGCATTATGCAAAAAATCAAAGTAATTAAGATATAAAGCGATTATCTCATCTTTGGTGTAATTACGCTCCAACTGTACTGCAATAACCCATTCTATCGGTTTCTGCATTAATCTCTCCATCACGGTATGAGCCTTTGCCGAGTACAGTTGCTTGGCCAGCTGTTGGGTTATGGTAGAACCGCCACCGGCACTCTTCTGCCCCATCACTCCCCGTTTGACCACTGCACGCACAAGTGCATAAAAATCAATTCCCGAATGTTCATAGAATCTTATATCCTCAGTTGCCACAAGTGCCTCCACAAGCGAGGACGGCAACTGGGAATAATCTATACATATCCTATTCTCCTTATTATAATTCCATGTTCCCATTATTTTGCCATCCGCCGAATACACCTGCGTGGCAAATCTGTTTATGGGATTCTGCAAATCTTCTATAGGCGGCATATAGCCAATCATCCCCTTTGATATTGCCCAGAAAGCCAATGCTCCCACCAGTAATGTGACAATCAGTAATATCCAAAGGAAACGAACAAAAACTTTTCTCATATCAAGAATTATTCATCCGACAATGTCTGTTGTATCAGATGCAAAAATACTTATTTTCGTTTAGAATAAAAAAAATATAGTCGATTTTCTCTCCAATCGCCATTAATAAATCGGAAATAATATGTAACTTAGCACTCAAAATCAGAAAACAAATAACAAAAATGGATGGAAATGCATAATTTTGTGACAATCGCAGACATCACGAAAGAGAAGATTCTCTATATGATAGAGATGGCTCAGGAGTTTGAGAAACACCCAAACAGAGAGATTTTAAAAGGTAAGGTCATTGCCACGTTGTTTTTTGAGCCGTCAACGCGTACCCGTCTTAGTTTCGAGACTGCCGCAAACAGGCTTGGCGCACGTGTAATAGGTTTTGCTGACCCTAAAATAACAAGCGGTACAAAAGGGGAAACACTTAAGGACACTATATTGATGGTATCCAATTATGCGGATACCATCGTCATGCGACATTATATAGAAGGCGCGGCACAGTATGCAAGCGAAGTTTCTCCTGTTCCAATCGTAAACGCTGGAGACGGAGCACATCAACATCCTTCACAATGTATGCTCGACCTTTATTCCATATATAAGACACAAGGGACATTGGAAAACCTGAACATATATCTGGTCGGCGACTTGAAATATGGCCGTACTGTGCATTCTTTGATTATGGCTATGCGCCATTTTAATCCCACATTCCATTTTGTGGCTCCCAAAGAATTATCCATGCCCAATGAATATAAGATTTATTGTAAGGAGCATGGCATAAAATACCAGGAGCATACTGCATTTAATGAGAATGTTATTGCCGATGCCGACATATTGTATATGACACGTGTACAAAAGGAGCGGTTCTCAGACCTCATGGAGTATGAACGTGTGAAGAACATATATATATTGAAAAATGACATGTTGGCAAACGCCAAACCCAATATGAAGATATTGCATCCTCTGCCCCGTGTCAATGAGATTGCTTATGATGTGGACGATAATCCCCATGCTTATTATATACAGCAGGCCGGCAATGGTCTTTTCGCCCGTGAGGCAATATTCTGTGATGTACTTGGAATTACTTTGGACGAAGTGAAAAACGATAAAACCATAATCAGATAGATCATGAACAAAAATGAAATGTTGGTTGCCGCAATAAAGAACGGCACCGTAATCGATCATATCCCGACGGAGAAGACATATCAAGTCGTAAACCTGCTCGGACTTGAAAATCTGTCGACACCGGTTACCATCGGATATAATTACAGGTCTAAAAAACTCAAACGAAAAGGCATAATAAAAGCCGAAGACAAGTTCTTCACAGATGAGGAAATTTCACGCTTATCCGTTGTAGCGCCTAACATTGTTCTCAATATAATAAAAGATTATGAGGTGGTGGCGAAGAAACCGGTTGTCACTCCGAACGATTTATCGGGAATAGTGAAATGTAACAATCCAAAATGCATAACAAATAATGAGCCTATGCGGACACTTTTCCATGTGACAGATAAGGAAAACGGAATATTGAAATGCCATTATTGTGAGAAAGAACAGAATATAGATAAGGTGGAATTAGTATAAATTCCACCTTATTTATTACGTAAATTAAGAAATAATAAGTACTTTTGCAATGCCTAAGTATCAGGGCTCAAACATTTAAACATAATATTTTGTAACAATGAAAAGAGATCAAGAGATTTTTGACCTTATCGAGAAAGAACACCAGCGACAGCTTAAAGGCATGGAGCTTATTGCGTCGGAGAATTTCGTTAGTGACGAGGTAATGGAAGCCATGGGCTCTTACCTTACCAACAAGTATGCCGAAGGTTACCCCGGAAAACGCTATTACGGCGGATGCGGTGTGGTTGATCAAGTTGAACAACTGGCTATTGACAGGGTTAAAGAACTCTTTGGAGCTGAATATGCCAACGTACAGCCACACTCAGGCGCGCAAGCTAACGCAGCCGTACTGCTCGCTGTACTTAATCCAAGAGACACGTTCATGGGCTTGAATCTGGCACATGGCGGACACTTGTCTCATGGTTCATTGGTGAACACTTCAGGTATTCTATATAAGGCTATCGGTTACGACCTCGATCAACAGACTGGGCGTGTAGACTATGATCAGATGGAGAAACTGGCATTGGAGCATAAGCCCAAACTGATTATTGGCGGTGGTTCGGCTTACAGCCGTGAATGGGACTATAAACGCATGCGTGAAATTGCCGACAAGACCGGAGCATTGTTAATGATTGACATGGCCCACCCTGCCGGACTTATTGCCGCCGGAATGCTTGACAACCCTGTTAAATACGCGCATATAGTTACGTCTACAACACACAAGACACTGCGAGGACCTCGTGGAGGTATCATTCTCATGGGTAAGGACTTCGAAAATCCATGGGGACTAACCACCCCTAAAGGTGCGGTAAAGATGATGAGCCAATTGCTCAATTCTGCAGTTTTCCCGGGACAGCAAGGAGGTCCGTTGGAGCATGTCATCGCAGCAAAAGCAGTTGCATTTGGTGAAGCTCTGCAACCGGAATTCAAGGAATGGGCGAAGCAGGTTCAGAAGAATGCCAAAGTATTGGCAGACGAGTTGATTAAACGCGGATTTACAATTGTAAGCGGTGGTACAGACAATCATTCTATGCTTGTCGACTTACGCTCCAAATATCCGGAACTCACAGGTAAAGTTGCCGAGAACGCACTTGTTGCGGCCGACATAACTGTAAACAAGAACATGGTTCCATTCGACAGCCGCAGTGCTTTCCTGACAAGCGGTATACGTCTCGGAACTCCTGCTATTACAACCCGCGGGGCAAAAGAAGATATGATGGTTCTGATTGCCGGCTTGATCGAAGAAGTACTCAACGATCCTGAAAACGAAGAGGTTATCGCAAGAGTTAGAAGCAAGGTAAACGAAACAATGAAAAACTATCCTTTGTTTGCATACTAAAATTTTTTATCATATTTATAATGGCGGGGTGTCAGGAAATTTATTTTTTCCGGCTTCCCGCTTTTTATTTATTATAAAATGATGAAAAACCTAATATGATTTTATCAAATAATCTGACAAAATGCGTATGACAATTCGATTATCTGAAAATTAAAACCTCTTGGACGAAAATAACGGCTGTATTTATGTGCATTTTTATCTTTGTGATATTCAATCTATTACCATAATACAGTCCCGTTTTGTGCATAAAACAACAACGATTATGAAGCCGTTATTTTGTGATTGGCATCTAATTACAGTCCATTCGGTACCTTATTGCAGTGCAACAGGATACTTGTTGGAACGCAACGAGTATCTAAACAGACGACAATTAGCTGCCAAACGCATCACAACAAGTATCCTATTACAAAATAAAGCAAAGAAAAAGTAATTTTAAAACGCAAAAAACAATTTTTGAAATCCTATTTCACAAAAAAACAGAGGCATTTTTTTATGATATTATCATTACATTAATGGCTTTTCCCAAATAAAATAACACATGCCTCAGAAATAGGTTTGAACCTGTTAGAGGCATGCGCTATTTTCTCTTTAAATATACCTTTTTACTTCTTTCGCATTTTCATCAAAGCATAAAAACCCTAAAAGAATACGGAGGTAGCGTAACGGTCATCTTACCATCTGCCTTTACGCTATATGTACCACGTTCTGGAATTACTGTGGATTGCCCGGGCTTTCCACTTATACCCTCATACCTTACAACATCGGCAACAGGAATACTTTCTGCATTTAACGTCACATTCAATTCCACAGGAAGAACATTGGCAATCTTCAAGAAAGCCTGTCCCGTATTGTTATCACGCACAATGCTCGCCGCCACACGATGTCTGGCAATGCTGTCAATACTCAACGATGATTTAACGTATCTGTTTCCTGAATATGTGGAAAACAGACGTTGTGTCTCATAACTCGGTGTCCGCTGTATTTTTTCATTATCGAAATACAGCATATCAGGACTCCAATTACTATGACCGTTTTTAGATAGCAGAGGAGCATAAGATGTCATTGTGACTATATCGGCATTTCTCTCTATATTGCACAGATGCACGGCCTCAGCCAAAGCGCAGTCTATATTGCCTTTCCCTTGGCGGGCGGCGTATTCTCCAAGATACACTTTAGGGCCTTTGCGGTCGTAGTTGTCGTAATAATGCTGATTATTCAAGAACCACCCCACGCTCTCATAATAATGCTCATCAACCATGTCTATCACTTCAGCATGTTCCCTGGCAAACTTCCATCCCTCGACATAATCGGACGAAGGTGCATGGAAAGGGCCAACAGTGCCGCATACGATAATATTCGGATAGCGTTCCTTTATCGCTTTACATATCATGAGACATCGTTCCTCAAATGCAGTCGAAATAATATCCTCATTACCAATACCGATATATTTCAGGTTGAAAGGTGCCGGATGACCGGCATCGGCTCTCATCTTTGCCCATTTACTCGTAGCCGGATCGCCATTGGCCCAATCTATCATGTCAAGCAGTTCCTGTATATATGCCGGCATATCTTTCATTGGAATTCCTCCCTGTTGCCCTCCGTAACCGTCTTTGTCCGGAGCAGAATTCTGACATGGTACACCCGCAGCCAATACAGGAAGAGGCTCAGCTCCAATGTCTTCGCAATACAGGAAATATTCAAAGAAGCCGAGCCCCCTTGTCTGGTGATAACGCCATACATTTTTATCGGGTATACGGTCTTGAAGCGGACCTATTGTATGCCACCAATGATATATATTGTCCAATCCGTCTCCATGGCTCATACACCCTCCCGGGAAGCGGACAAACTTTGGATGCAAGTCAGCTATTGCTTGCGCAAGGTCTTTTCGTAGCCCGTTTTTCCTGCCGTTAAACGTATCTTTTGGGAAAAGACTTATCATATCCACGGCAACCTCATTATCTTTCTCGGGAATTATGGCCAATTCAGCCTTTGATACGCTTTCGTTAGCAGCCAAAACCGTCTCGTACTTATTCCATGTACCATGTATGCCCTTGGTTGATATACGTGCGGAAGCAACAATATTGCCATCTGAAATAAGTGCTACAGTAAACCGCTTGGCCTTACTTTCTATGTTGTTCACAAAGAAAGAGAATTCATATTGGGCACCTTTCTTGACCGGAATTCCATCCCATCCAGTATTAATTAATGTATCGGAAGTGAGTATGGCGTAGTTAGGATTGTTTTTGCTCAAAGGCATTGATGAAGAAATTCTTAATTCATTGCCGGATGTGCGCCATGCCGTAGACGGTCCCCAACCGTTACGGTCTTTTGGCGAATATTCAAAATCACGGTTTTGAACCAGTTCCGCATACAGTCCCCCGTCGGCGGCATGACTTATATCTTCGAAAAACACACCGATCAGTTTGTCGCTGATTGCTTTTTGTTTCTTTCCATCCATGTGAAGAATGGCATTCACCGGCTTGCCTCCAAGTTTGTCAAATAGTTTACCGTCATCGGCCAACTTCTCACCATTCAGGCTGTTACGACTATTCCACAAATCAAAATAGGTCTTCACGTCATTTTTAAGTTTCCCGTCCACGTCCCACTTATAACCGACATGTCGCTTTCCCGCAATATCAATAGTGTCTTTCTTTGTCTGTCTGACCACGGCCTCATATTCACCTACCGGTATGGCGACATCTTGTGTGAAATGACGAAAAGCGGCATCCGTGACGGTTTTTCTCGCTTCACCATCCTTTGTTTTAAACAATATAGAATACTTATTTTCGCCATCTTTACGTATCACGGGAGCAATACACCCTTTCACAGACATCCTCGGATAGTCTTGTGGTCTCCATGTTGTCAAATCGTCTGAATATGCCACGGCAAAACAAGGAGAGTAGTCATTAACCTGGAATACGGCAGCATATCCTTTACCATCAAGCCGTGTAATGAAAGGAGAATACATACGTTTCTCTGATCCCCACTGAGAATAATCGGAAGAAAAGAGCTGCCCCAGATGTTCATTCTTGCCGTTTTCGGCTACATGAGCAACATGAAAACCATGTCGTTCATTCGGACAATAAAAAAACAAGGCATGGGTCTCGACCTTTGGGGAAGCTTGTTTCTGCTCCCGTTTGATTTTTGCCTCAATGCCACATGTCATCAGGACTGTAACAGCCAATAACTGAGATCTAATGTTCATAATTAATAAATTGTATTTATAGTTTCCCCAAATAGATAATATGCAAGGCGACGAATGAAAAACCATCTATGCTCATCCGATTTACTTCACAACTTGCGCCACGGCATAACCTATACTGTACAAAGATAGAAATAAATAATTTAATAGACAAAAAAAATAAACATAACACGACCAGTTTCCGAATTTTGGATTAGCTTTGCATAGTTAAATGACAAATACACACCAACTTGTAATGAGCCTGTCTGAACCGCAAAATATATTAACAGTACAAAATAGAAAGGAGTTTCGCCTATGGTTGGAAGCCTATCACACAACTGAAAAGGAATGCTGGTTGAAAGTCAAAAGGGGACGGCCGTACGGAGACATGCACTTCTGGTATATTGACGCTGTGGAAGAGGCTTTGTGCTTTGGTTGGATAGACAGTACGATAAAACGTATTGACGGTGTAGTGCAACAACGTTTTACACCACGGACAAAGAAAAGCACATGGACAGAATTAAATAAAGAACGCTGCCGGAGAATGGAACGGCTTGGAAAAATGACCGATGCGGGAAGGGCCGTGCTTCCGAATATGTCTGAGAATGGTTTCCGCATTGACAAAGACATACTTGAGATATTACAGAACGATGATACTGTATGGAACAATTTCTGTCATTTTCCACCATTGTATATGCGTGTACGTATCAACACGATACAGATAGCCAAACGGGAACAGACACTATTTGAGCGCAGACTGAGTAAGTTTATAGATTATACACGCAAGAATATTATGTATGGGGAATGGAACGATAACGGAAGATTACTTGAAGAATAAAAACATAAAGGTGTCGACAAATGATTTGTCGACACCTTTATAATAATATATGCTTACAATTTGTCGCATTCTTGTATCCAAAGTGCCCCGGATATATCACTTGACATGCGCCAATCACCGCGTGGACTTAAACTTACACTCCCCACTTTAGGGCCGTCTGGCATACATGAACGCTTGAATTGCTGGCTGAAAAAGCGCCGGAAAAATGTTTTTAACCAATGCTTTATAGTATCGCCGTCATACTTAATGGTGGCTGTTAGGGGTGAGTTAAAAGCGTTCAAAGCCAGCATATATATTTTTGCGGGACTGAAACCAAAACGCAAGAAATGATACAAGAAGAAATCGTGCAACTCATAGGGACCTACCAAATCCTCAGTTTTCTGCTTTATCTCTCCGTCCTCTTCTGCCGGAATTAGTTCCGGGCTTATTGGGGTGTCTATTATATCCCAAAGCGTTGCTTTCGATTTGACATCCATCTCATTATCCGCAATGTAGCCCACAAGATAGCGTATCAGTGTCTTGGGTACCCCTGAATTTACCCCATACATGGACATGTGGTCTCCATTATATGTCGCCCATCCCAATGAGAGCTCACTTAAATCACCTGTTCCGATAACCAATCCTCCCACTTCGTTTGACAAATCCATGAGTATCTGTGTCCTTTCACGTGCCTGACTGTTCTCGTAAGTCACATCATGCACGTTTACATCATGATCAATATCTTTAAAATGTAGTAATACACTCTCGGAGATATTTATCTCTTTAACGGTGATTCCCAAAGAACACATCAAAGAAACCGCATTGTCATGAGTGCGATCCGTTGTTCCAAATCCTGGCATTGTGACACCGACAATTCCCTTGCGGTCAAGTTTGAGACGGTCGAATGCACGCACACAAACTAATAAGGCCAATGTGGAATCAAGTCCTCCACTGATACCAATAACAGCTTTTTTACTGTTTGTATGTGAAAGACGTTTTACCAATCCCATTGTCTGGATGTTAAGTATCTCTTCGCATGCCGATGATATTTTATCGCATTGCGGTATAAACGGATTGGGATTGACCGGGCGAATAAGTCTAAATTCCTTTTCTGTAATTGGCTTACAATTAACTGTACGAATACTATCAGTACGCTCCCTTTCCATAAACGTGCTGTTGGCACGGCGCTCATGACGAAGTTTTTCTATGTCAATCTGTGTTATCATCAATTGACTATCTAATGAAAAACGCTCACTTTCGCAAAGCAACTGCCCATTTTCATATATAAGAGCATTTCCACCATATACAACATCCTGAGTGCTTTCACCATATCCACAACTTGAATATACATAACCACTGATAAGTCGTGCGCTTTGGGTCGAAAGTAAAGATTTCAGATAATCGTGTTTACCTATAAGTTCATCACTTGCCGAAAGATTAAAGATTATATCGGCACCACCTAATGCCAAACAACAACTTGGGGGTATCGGCGCCCATAAATCCTCACATATTTCAATCCCAAACTTAGCTCCCGAACTTGTCGTAAAAATGGTTGGCCCGGATGTCAACATGATTTGTCGGCCGGCAATTACGATAGTCTCTAAGCGCAAATCCGAAGCGGATGCAAACCAGCGCTTCTCATAAAACTCTCCATAATTGGGCAGGTTTACTTTAGGTACAACTCCAAGAATATCACCTCCCTGTATGACCATGGCACAATTAAGCAACATTCCGTTTACAGGAACAGGCAGACCAAGGATTATAATGATATTCAATTCTTTTGTAAAATCAAGCAAACAAGATACCGATTCATTTGTTTTTTTTAACAACAAATCATCATTAAACATATCTTGACAAGAATAACCGGTAATCCCCAATTCTGGGAAACATAATATTTCCACGCCTTGCTCCTCCGCTTGAGATATAAGCGTCGTCATTTCATGAACATTATAATCAACGTCAGCAACACTGACATTCGGAACCGCAGATGCTACTGTAATAAATCCGTATTTCATTGCTTTGCATTACTTGATTGTGACCTGGGTTGCTCCATAACCGTATTCACGAAATGAAGCATCCTGATATGGATAATTCTTAAACCTGTACCGTAATTCATTTATTATGGCATGTCGTAAAACACCTTCGCCTTTACCATGAATGAATACAATCTTTCTACCTTTCTGTTTGGCATATTCGGCCAATGTCTTACGAAATGTATCAAGTTGATAATTCAGTATATCAACAGCCGACATACCTTTTGTTGTATCAAGCAGTTCATTGGCATGCAAGTCTATGACAACCGGGGAGTTTTTTTCTTCCAACTTGTCTTTTTTATTTCCTGATACGATTTTAACTGAATCTGTCACGACTTTGCTCATCAACTCTTTCTTGAATTTATCCGGATCCAAAACCAGAGTTCTTTCTTGTTTATCATTTTCAATGAGGGTATATATTAGAGCCGATTGCTCAAAAAAATCATTCTCTTGAAATGTATGTAGCTTATAAAACTTAACCGTATCTACACGTAACTGTAAATCCACAACTGGTTTGAGCATAAAACTCTTATTTCGCTTGTAAGAATTAATCTGTATACAAATTCTTTCCAAATCATTTAATTGCTCACGGCCGAACTCCTCCATGAACAACTTCGTATTAGGCTCTACCTCACCTGCTGACCTCAGGCACCAATTAGCACCATCAACAGTAAAAAGATGATAACGCATATAATAGTTACTGTCATTCACAAAATATGCCTCAAAGCGAGTTGACATGAGCGAAGTTATATCGACAGGCACAAATGCTATATACGCACTGAGCATATCACCACCTCTGCGTTCCTCGACAGGTGTTTTAAATGTCACCGGCCTATCAGCTGGGTCATAATCCTCTTCCTCATCTATTTGTATCGTTTTTTTTCTCTTGTCGCTATCAACCATATTGGCTGTATCATAATTCTCATCGCCACCAACAACTACAACATCTGTCATCGCCGTTGGTATTTGAAAACCATCCTCATCTTCCACTAAAACAATATTGCCGGACTGAATCCCTGCTATTATTCCACCACCGACATCGTTCAAAAAACGAACCTTATCTCCTATCTTCATTTTATTCTATTCTTTAAGGTATTAATAAAGAGCTATCTCCATAACTTAAAAATCTAAAATCATGTGATAACGCATAGTCATATATCTTTCTCCAATTTCCATTTACAAACGCACTGACCAAAAGTAAAAGAGTACTCTGCGGTTGATGAAAATTGGTTATAAGCATTTTTACTATTTTATATTCGTATCCAGGAACGATTATTATCTGTGTACTTGAATGCAAAACTTCTATTTTTTTACTCTCCATATATGCCAGCAAACACTCTATCGCTTCCAATGGGGTAATATTTGCTGTCGTTTCATAAGGTTCCCATTGGTCAATATGTAATTCTTCACCTGACGAATTGGCATTTTTAAATAAACGTAATCCCATATAATAGAGACTTTCAAGGGTTCTTACACTTGTGGTCCCTACAGCAATGGCCTGACCGTTATACTCTTTTAATCGTTCCAATGTACTTTTATGAACACTGATATACTCCGTGTGCATTTCATGTCCTTCGATCGTTTCACTCTTAACAGGCTTAAAAGTACCGGCTCCAACATGCAATGTTATCTCATCACGCTCAATACCTCTCATGTCTATATCCGAAAGAACACGTTGCGTAAAATGAAGTCCAGCAGTCGGAGCCGCCACACTTCCTTTTATTTTGGAATATACTGTCTGATAAGTATTCTTGTCGCTCTCTTGTGTTTCCCTATTTAAATATGGAGGAATCGGTAACTCCCCTGCTGCGTCCAAAATATCAGCAAATGTAACTTCTTCATTCCACTCAAAGTCTATGCGATGACATGTATGATATAAATCACCTCTCTTCGCTGTCAAAACAATATGCTTCCCATTAACATCAAATTCAGACGTTAAAACTCCTTCTTTCCATTTTTTCAAATTACCCACAAGACATAGCCAAGAACATTCATGAGTGGTTTGAAAAACTCGCTCATAATCGGATGGAGAATACGGTTCCAACAAAAAAACCTCAATCAAGGCTCCTGTCAACTTCTTAAAATGAAGACGTGCTTGAATAACCTTTGTATTATTAAACACCATCAATGAATTAGATGGTAAATAATCCGTAAGATTATAAAATCTGTCCGTTATGATTTCTCCATGATTATATATCAACAAACTAGAATTATCTCGCTCCTCCTTGGGATATTTAGCAATACGCTCATCTGGTAGATTATAATTATAATCACTTATATTTATATTCTTTATATCCATAAACATCTTCTTCTAATTAAAAACACGCACGAAACAATGCATAAATAAATGTATAAACTAATACTGATATGATAACATCCAAGTCCGTATTGAGATATCCTTGCGATGTATATTGTGACGAAATAAACCGCATTCCACTTGATATATAACGGTTTATACGGAAGTAAACAATATAATATACAAATAATCCAACACAACCACCCCAGATTAATCCGCATATTATATCTCCCGGATAATGCACGCCCAAATACATCCTTGTCCAACAATTCAATAAAGACCAGAAAATAAGCATTACCGAGAATATCTTGCTACGAACAAGCATACTGAAAAAAATCGCTATACTAAATGTATTTGCCGCATGAGCTGAAAAAAAACCATATTTCCCTCCCCTATATCCATCGACAACATCAACAAGCATCGCTATTTGCGAATCATGGGAAGGACGAAGCCGTGCAATATTGGGCTTCACAAACATATCATCAACTGTACCGGATAATAGAACGCACAATGCAGCACAACAAATAATCAAAAGTATTTGCTTCATACTTTCATTATTACGCACCACTATATAAAATAGTGATATATATAATGGGACCCAAGTGACAGCTGATGTCAAAACCATGGCCAAATTGTCCACAAAAAGAGAAGTACTTCCATTCACGGACAATAATAATTCTTTGTCTAACTGTATTAATGCGTCTAAATCCATATCATATTCTTTCTATGTTTGATGTTTCTATCCAACCCTTTCTTCCATCCAAAAGACGTATCTCTTTCCACTCCATCAGTTCACCATCCAAGATTTGGACCTTTGTTCCCTCATGCAACATAAAAAGATCTGAACCTCCACTTGAAGGACTTTTCTTTATCAAAACAAACGGTGTCAAAATAATAGCTTCATTACGCTCTATCAATTTCTGATTCTGTTCATAAGCAAATATTGTAGCTGTAACAAATATCACAACAAAAATACTTCCTCCAAAAAATCCTATCTTTCTTAGAACAATACGACGAGAAAAGAAATAAAGCAAGAAAAAGATTATTACCATACCTAATGCAACAAATCCTAAATCGACCCACCCATCAACATTCATAAGATTCATTGCTGAATTGTACCACTCTACGAAAAATATTTTCGGACGAGGAACAATCTTGTCTATTATCCTATTATTCGCAATCCGCAAATTCGTCTTAATATCGTCATCACTAGGATCTAATAACAACGCACGCTCATAATTTATAATAGCTCTCGTTATATTACCTGATTTATAATAAGCATTACCCAAATTATAATATAAATCAGAACTTACTCCCTTACTAAGTACCAATTCATAATCCTTTACTGCCAACTTGTATTGTTTCATCAAATACAAACTATCTGCCTCATCCTTTGTTATAGCAAATAATGAAAGGGGAGCTAAAACAAGTATTATAACAAAATACAATCTCAGTCCAATAATTCTTTTGCCAAAGGATTTTTTCCCCTTCATTCCATCTTCTATTTGCATAATAGCATCCATTATAGTATTAAATGTTTTGTTCATATTTCCTTTTGCATCACCAGGTGCATAACGTTCAAATTCACATTCATCAAGTGCTTCTATAAAACGTTTTATTATTTCATTATCAATTCCAAAGTCAAATAACTTCTGACTTATATTATCACGAGATAGTTGTTCTACTGGAATTCGAAGTTTATATCCTATATATCCCCATAAAGCCCTTAACACTTCATCATAAAATCCAGCTTGGTTGTCCTCCGACATCAACTTCTTGGCTGTCCTCAATCGTTTGGCAGCAACCTTATTAGCCCTATTCTCTTTTTGCTTATACCAATCTGTTCCATTTTTCTTATATTTAAAAATAAAAAACATGCCTATAAACAATAAGAAAAAAAGCGTTAACACCAACTTATATCTAAAAGAACCAAAGAAAATATCGTCAGAAATGACAGATGGCCCAATCTTAATATCTCTTATATCATTGTCACTTAATGCTTGCGTTGCCACCTCAATATCATCCTTGGGATTCTTAGAAACGTTTAAAACCAATTTAGAAGACTTTAAGGTCTTATAGCTATTCGATTCTAAATCATAGTATATGAATTCAACAGGGGGAATTTCAAATTTTCCTTGATTTCGAGGCACGGCCAAATAATCATATACCATGCTTCCCTCAACCCCACGACTTGTCAATTCCGTTTTGTCTGTAGTTTGAACATCGTACATGTCAAAATCCTTTGGATAATTTACACTAGGGGCTTTTATTAACTTCAGATTTCCTGTTCCATTAACAGTCACGCTTACTTTTATCGGCTCATTTGTTTTAACTTCATTCTTATTCAAACCAACAGATAATGTGAATTTACCTACTCCGCCAGAAAAACCAGCAGGTCTGTTTGGCAATGGAACGACTTGAAGTGTCAATCCTGGAGCTTTTATACTATGCTTGACTTCTGTATACCCGGAACCACCATTGAAAAAAGCCTCAAATGGATCCACATTAAGATTTTTAAGCGCAACAATACCATTAAATGTTATACTCGGTATATCCAATTTTCCCACAACCTGTGGAAACATGACATATTGACTCCATGTTACAGTACGATATGGACGTCCGTTAAACATCTCTACTTTAAAATTCTTTTGCTGGGGCAATTCCAGTTCTTGTGTATGAAAACCCTTTAAATCCGGCATTTTCCCAATCAATTGTGTCAAATCAACCAATGTATAAACCTTATATGTCAATAAAACCGGTTCTTGCTCATAAACACTACGTTTATTGGCACTGACCTTTACAAATAAATCGGAACCGGATATCTTTGTACCGGAACCATGAGCAATTGGTTTACCCTGACTTCCTTTATTGGTATTCGATGATTGTGGATTTGAACCGACATATACTTTTACCGAATTAGATTCTATTCTTTTATTACCTACGATTATTTGGGCGGAAGGGATGACAAACGTTCCTTTCTTACTTGCAAACAAAACATAGGTATATGTAAGTGTTTGGGAAGAACTGGCTTTACCATTTACTAATTGATAACTCGATTGATATGATGTTTTAGGTCCAATCAAGACTTCCAATTCTTCCGGTATTTTTCCTATCCTAAACTCTTTTACATCCTGGCTGTTCACCGTGTATGTCAAATGAAACTGTTCACCAACAACGATATTTGGTGATACTTCCGCAATAATTTTTTGCCCAAAAACCGATATTGCAAATACAAAACTTAAAAAAGAAACTATAAATATCCTCATTTTACCAATTCTTTTGATTTCTTCTTGAGCGAGGTTGCTGCATTGCTTTCTTCATTTTCTGCTGGGCATCTTTTTCTTGCTGAATAACAGCATTAAGCAACTGCTCTGCATTTTCCTTACTCATTCCACCTTTTGGCTTGTCCTGTTCCTGATTATCTTTTGGCTGCTGTTTCTGACGTTTATCTTCTTTTTGATTGTCCTCTTTATTATTTTGCTTCATTTTTTGATTATCTTTCTTTTCTTGCTCCTTCTGCTGTTTCAATTGTCGTTTGCATAACTCCAAATTATATCTGGTTTCATCATCATTCGGGTTAAGACGAAGAGAATTCTTATATGATTCTATTGCCTCCGAGTACATTTTATGATTTTGACAGATGACTCCTATATTATGAAATGATCTTGCTTTACGAAATACATTTGTTTCTATACGTGCTGCTTCTTCATATTGACGAATGGCAACAGAATCCTTTTTCTGCATTAATAGAGCATTGCCCAAATTATATATGGCTTGGGGATTTTTTTTGTTTTTTTCTTGAGCTTTTCTATAATAGACCTCTGCTTCGGAGTAATTAGCTTTCTTATAATCTTTATTACCTGAACGAATATAAGATCTATCTACTTGCCCATACATTGGTACTGAAAATAATGCCATCATAATAATGAGCAAGAGTGTTTTTCTGTTATCAAAAAGCCTTATATTACGGAATATCGGATTTTTACGCTCAAATATACAAATCTCAATAATGATAACCAATAAAGCTATCAAACAAAATACTTGAAATTGTTCACCATGCTCTGTATACATATTATTAGAAATCTCATTCTTAGATAATTTTGCCAATTCTATATCCAACAGCCTCTGTGCATCACTATTATTATTCACATGTATATAGGCACCTCCACCTGCTTTTGCAATTTCTTCACACATGGCCTCATTCAATGCAGACATAACGATATTACCATTAATATCTTTTATTTCTCTTCCATCAACTATAATTGGTGAGCCCTGTGTTGTTCCTATACCTAAAACAAAAACAGCCATACCGTTTTCTTTCGCTCTCAAGGCTGCCTCATTTGCTCCTCCTTCATGGTTCTCACCATCCGTTATAAGAATTATAGCCTTTCCTATTCCCCTTTGCTTAGTAAAACTATTTGAAGCCATATCTATAGCACCGGCAATATCTGTTCCTTGTGCATCAATTAACGATGGCTCAATCGTATTCAAAAACATTTTTGCTGAAACAAAATCACTTGTAATAGGTAATTGAACAAAAGACTCACCTGCAAAAACTATTAAACCAACCTTGTCATTAGTAAACTTATCTATAAGATTCTCTACTAACATTTTGCTTCTAACCAAACGATTAGGCTCTACATCCTCCGCCAACATTGAATTACTAATATCCAAAGCTATTATAGTTTCAATACCGACACGTTTATCATTAATAACACTTGTCCCAATTTGAGGACGAGCTATTGCAATAACCAATACCGCTATCCCTAACTCCAATAACCAAAATTTTATTCTTGGGCGCCAAACCGAAACATCCGGCATCAAATCTTTTACTAAATTTAAATCACCGAATATACGTAATTTTTGTTTTTGACGATGTATAACATAAAACCGAACTAATGCTAAAATAGGAATTAGCACTAATAAATATAAATACTCCGGATTTCCAAATCTAAACATATTATTATGGTATCTTTCTAAAAACCGTTATTCTCAAAAGTATTTCTAATAACAGAGATATTATTGCAACAATAGCAAATGGCTGATATGCCTCATATTTCTTACTATACTTCTTTAAACTTAATTTAGTCTTTTCTAATTTATCAATCTCTTTATATATATATTGTAACTCACGAGTATTTGTTGCACGATAAAAACTACCTTGTGTCTCTCTTGCTATATCGTCCAATACTTTTGTATCTATTTCAACAGGAAGATATACATATTGTATTTGACCGGCAACCTCTTTCGGATAAGGAGCCAACTTATCCGTACCTACCCCAATCGTATATATCCTAATACCAAAACTTCTGGCTATTTCCGCCGCAGTCATAGGAGACAAATCACCCATATTATTACTTCCATCAGTGAGAAGTATAACTACTTTACTTTTAGCTTTTGAATCTTTCAAACGACTTATTGCATTAGCCAATCCCATACCGATAGCCGTTCCATCTTGTATTAACCCTCTCGCTGCAATATCAGTTCTAACATTCTTCAATAAATTAAGTAAAGATGCATGATCAATTGTCATGGGACATTGAGTAAATGCCTCACCCGCAAATATCGTTAACCCAATATTGTCATTGGGCCGATCCACGATAAACTCTGATGCAACTTGTTTTGATGCCTCCAGCCTATTGGGTTTCAAATCCTCTGCCAACATACTTGTGGAAACATCCATAACCATCATTATATCAATTCCCTCCACAAACTCATTATTCCAAGAGTTATTTGTTTGGGGACGAGCCATGGCAAATACTATAAAAACAAAAGCAATTATACGAAGAAGTATCTGTACTGGCATTAATCTTATCCTCCAACTTTTAGGAAAATATTGGTATGCCGACGAATCACTGACCCGAATTGTTGATTCTGTTTTGTTCTTATACATTATATGCCATATCAAATATGGTATTATTAGTAATAATAAAAACAGATATTCTTTATTCGCAAATTCTATCACATTCATTGTTATCAAACAATTCTATATTCATTGATGCTTAAACTTTATAAAATTAGTATTTGACTAATTCCATATACAATATAACACAATAATGTCAAACACGAGATTGCTATTCCAATTATTATTATTCTCAAAAAATTACGGGTTTTAATAGATTGGACCTCTTTATTGGTTAATTGCGGATAATGGTCTTTTTCATCTATAACCTTTTCTATTTTTGTAGAATTAATAAATGCAATAGCATTTACAAGGTTTTTATCATCTTCATTTATAAGCGTTGAGTACTTCGCAAATTTAACTAAATCTGCCACTTGAAACAAAGAACCAAGCTCATATATATCTTTTGGCTCCTGTATATTTTTCAATCTTTCAATAATTTCATTACTAGTCATTTCCATCGCATTAAATCCAAATCGCTCCTGAATATATTTACGCAGGGCATCCGTCAGTTTGGTATAGTACTCTTTTGGATTGTCCGATGCGGGATATTTTTCGGCTTTAATTTGTTCTATGGCCTTAATTGCTTTTTGATGTGGTAAAAGACGTTTTACAAATTTTACTTTCTTTATAATTGGTTTATTATCACGTAAACGCAAATAAAAATAATAATCCAAAGACAACAATATTAGCATTAATATACTCAGTCCAAACAACCAACTCCAATCACTCCATTTAAACGGATTTGTCTGAATATCTTTTGGACCATAATACTTAAATACATCAGTTGTGTCCACATTTACAGACAGTACTTTCAATGCCAAACTTTCACTTTTATATACTTTTTTGTCTACATTTATTTCAAATGGTGGTAAATAATATAAACCCGCATCAAACGAAGTTAAAGTATATACACGTGAATACAACACTCCATTTTCTATTGCATCTATTTTTGTTTCACTTGTATTTAAAACCTCAACTCCGGGAATTATCTGTTGCTGGGGGGTAAATACCGGAAAAAAAACATTCGCAGATTTATCTGTTGTTACTGATAACGTAATTTGCACTTGTTGGCCTATGAATATTTCAACAGAGTCCAACCGTGCATCAACTGACACCTTTGCTATCGCAGATAGTTTAAGAACAAATAATATGGTTAGAATAAATAGTCGCTTTCTCATTCTCAACTTCTCTGTTTAAACATTATCATCAATGACTTTACATAATCCTCATCAGTCGAAATACAGATATTGTCAACATTACTTTTATTAAAAATATCTTTCAACATCCTTTGACGCTTCAACCAATAATTATAATGAGCCTCACGTAAACGTTTACTTCCCGTATCAATATACTGTTCAATACCTGTTTCCGCATCAATAATTCTCATTATTCCAATATCAGGTAATTCTTTTGCTCGTTTATCATAAACCTGAATAGCAATAACATCATGCTTACGACTACATATACTCAAAGGTTGTAAAATGTCATTTTTTACATAAAAATCACTAAGGATAAACATTGTACATTGTCGTTTCATCATGCCTGACATAAATTCCAAAGCACCTTTTAAATCTGTTTTTTTACTATCAGGCTTAAAATTAAGCATTTCATGGATTATATACAAAATATGCCTACGTCCTTTCTTTGGTGGAATATACTTTTCTATTCTATCAGAGAAAAAAACTACTCCGATTTTGTCATTATTCAAAATAGCACTAAATGCTAATGTAGCGGCAATCTCAGCCACCATATTACTTTTAGTTTGATGATGGGTACCAAAGTCAAGAGAACCGCTGACATCGATTAATAACATCACGGTTAATTCTCTTTCTTCTTCGAAAACCTTCACATAAGGATGTCCAAAACGTGCTGTAACATTCCAGTCTATATCACGAACATTATCGCCAAACTGATATTCACGAACCTCACTAAATGCCATTCCACGCCCTTTAAACGCAGAATGATATTGTCCAGCAAAAATATTAGCACTCAGACGACGAGTCTTTATCTCTATTTTGCGTACTTTGGTTATAAGTTCATGAGCTTCCATCAAGGCACTTCTACCTTATTTATTATTCTACTTATAATTTCTTCACTTGTAACGTTATTTGCCTCTGCCTCATAAGTCAGCCCGATGCGATGACGGAGGACATCATGTGCAACCGCACGTACATCTTCTGGTATCACATATCCGCGACGTTTAATGAAAGCATAAGCACGAGATGCTTTTGCTAAGTTTATACTTGCACGTGGACTACCACCAAACGAAATAATCCCTTTCATATCATTTAATCCATAACGTTCTGGGAACCTTGTCGCAAAAACAATGTCTGCAATATATTGTTCTATCTTCTCATCTATATAAACGTCATATACTACCGTACGAGCTTTCAATATCTCTTCTGATGATATCACTGGTTTTATTTCTTTTGGTACACCTGATATATTCTCCCGTATAATTCGTTTTTCTTCTTCTAATGTTGGATAGTCAATAATTACTTTAAGCATGAAACGATCAACTTGTGCTTCTGGCAATAAATATGTCCCCTCTTGCTCTATTGGATTTTGAGTTGCCATAACAAAAAAGGGATTAGGTAACTTAAAAGAATCACTGCCTATAGTAACTTGTTTCTCCTGCATTGCTTCCAACAACGCACTTTGAACCTTTGCTGGCGCACGATTTATTTCATCAGCTAATACAAAATTGGCAAAAACTGGTCCTCGTTTTACTTGAAATGTTTCCTCTTTCTGAGAATATATCATTGTCCCTAAAACATCCGCCGGAAGCAAATCTGGCGTAAACTGTATTCTGCTATAATCTGTATCTATTAATTGTGATAAAGTTTTTATAGCCAATGTCTTCGCTAATCCCGGAACACCTTCCAATAAAATATGTCCATCACTTAACAAACCTATTAATAGAGATTCTACAAGGTGTTTTTGACCAACAATAATTTGATCCATCCCTTTTATCAAATTTGTAATAAATGAACTTTGTTGCTCTATCCGTATATTTAATTCACGAATATCAATTGCCTCTGACATAATTATTATTTTAATTCTACTATATTATATATTCAGAATACAAAAGTAGTCAATAAATAAGTTTTTTTCAGAAAACTACACCTTAATAAATCAAAAAAAGTTTCTTAATTTTTATATTTTAAGAAACTTTTATATTCAACTTACTTTCGTTTTTTCTTTAATTCCAATTTAGGTATTTTTATTTTTTGCCCCTCTTTTATTTTTGCATTCTGCTCCAAATCATTATAAACCTCAATATAGCATACCATACCATCACCCAAAGTGACCCGAGATATACCAGTAAGAGTTTCCCCCGCTTTAACTGTTCTCACATGATCTGTCCCAATAATACGATAAGCACCTGTTCTCACACGATGATCTTTTGCTTCATATTGGTCATAATTCGATATTTGAATATTATCAAGAACAGTATTTTCTTGCTTTTGCAATGTATCTTTTTTGAATGCAACCTCACTCACATCTGATATCTCTTTTTTCTCAACTTTCGTTATTTTCTTTTTTATATTGATATTGGCCTTTTTAGCAACTGAAAATTTCGGAGTTTGAACATTTGGAGTTGAATCATATATTCCATAACGATAACCTCCATATGCAAATGCACAACATGCTATTGCTGAAATTATAAAAAAAACAATCTTATTGTCTTTTTTAGTTGATAACATTATACTGTTAATATTATCATCCGTCATATTTTGAGAATCTAACTCTCCTTTGGTTTCACTATTAATTTGAGAACTTAATAAAGAACTCTTACATTCCATTGGTCCTGCTACATTTTGCTTTTTATCTTCAACTTCATCATTCTCTATATCATCAATCTTGCTATCCAAGAATACTTCTGTGTTATTTTCATTTATTACAGAATCACCGTCATCTTTTTTTTTGACTTCGTCCGCTTCTTGAACATTCTCATCTATATTAACTATTTCAATATCCTCCCCCAAAATAACTGTATCAAATTGTGAAAATGGTTTATTAACCAACTCTTTCATTGTTGAATCTGGTGTGAAAGTTATTTTTCCATGACTTTCTATCACAACTCGTTCTCCAGTATTAACATTAACACTTTCACGAGCATCAACTCCAATTATTTTAAAAGTCCCCAATCCTTTAACTTTGACAAACCCGTCATTGTCTAATCCCGTCCTTATTACATTAAATATTGCATTGGCAAAGCCTTCGGACTCCAGACTCCCCAACTGATACCTTTCAATTAATACCTTTGATATTTCTTGTATTGAAATTCTCCCCATTTTACTTATCCTTACTTTCTGTCTTTAACTTATCTTTCCATGACGTATTGGGTTTGAACCCCAGTACAAGCTTTGGAGGAACAAGCATACGCTGCTGTGTTGAAGGATTAATCATTATACGCTCCAGCTTCTTCTTTACTTCGAAACAACCAAAATTTGATATCACCACAGAATCTCCATCCATGAATTTATCACTCATAACATCTATGATATCTGTAACCATTCTTTGTGTATCAGATATACCATAACCTGTATCACGAGCCAATGCTGAAATAAACTCTTTATTATTCATTATTCTCAATTTTGTATGACAGTTCCAAATAAATCAAAACTTTCTGCATCAACAATCTTCACATCATAAAAACTACCTATAATCAATCGTCTCTCCGCAATAGGAATCAAAACTTCCGGATCTACTTCTGGAGAACTGTATTCTGTACGTCCTACATAATACTCTCCTTCTTTTCTATCTATCAACACACGTACTATATTTCCAATCCTTTCTGCTTCAAATTCTGCATTTATTCGTTGCTGCAAAGTCATAATTTTATCAAGACGTTGCTGCTTTATTTCTTCAGGAACATCATCTTCGTAATGTAATGCAGAATACGTATTTTCTTCTTCTGAATAAACGAATGCCCCCATACGTTCAAAACGCATTTCACGAACAAAATCGATCAGTTCATTAAATTCCTCTTCCGTCTCTCCAGGAAAACCGACCATTAATGTTGTCCTAATATAAATTCCTGGCACTTTCCTACGTATACTTTCTATCAACTCATAAGTTTCTTTTTTAGTAATATTCCTATGCATACGCTTTAATACATTATCCGACACATGTTGTAAAGCAATATCCAAGTATTTACATACATTCTGCTTTTCGCGCATCACATCCAATAATTCTAAAGGGAAATTTGCAGGATAAGCATAATGCAAACGAATCCATTCCACCCCCGGAATATCTGCCATGCGGGATATCAATTCCGCAATATGCTGTCTACCATCTATATCTACACCATAATATGTAAGTTCTTGAGCGATTATCTGAAACTCCTTTGTTCCATCTGATACAAGTGAACGTACCTCATTTAATATTTCGTCCATCTGACGACTCTTATGCTTGCCTGTGATAATGGGTATTGCACAATAAGCACACCGTCTGTCGCAGCCTTCACTTATCTTTAGATAAGCATAATGCCGTGGAGTTGTTATATGATGTCTAATTCTTTCGGTCTCATCATCAGAAACTCCAAGTTCATTGAGTAATTCCGTATAATCAAACTTCCCATAATATTTATCGACTTGTGGTATCTCCGCTTCAAGTTCACCCTTGTATCTTTGTGACAAGCACCCCATCACATAAAGTCTCTCTATCTTACCTTCATCTTTCGCCTGTGCAAACTCCAATATTGTATTTATACTTTCCTGTTTGGCGTCTCCAATAAATCCACATGTATTTATTACAACTATTTCTCCATGAGGATTTTCACTATCATGAGTACAATAATACCCCTTATTTTCAAATTTGTTCATAAGAATTTCAGTATCCACCAAATTCTTAGAACACCCCATTGTGATAAAATCAATCGTTTTCTTCACTTTTCAATCTGTTGTATTAAACAGAGAATTTACAAAATGATGTTTTCTAAACAACTGTAAATCTTCCATACCCTCACCAAGTCCTATATATTTCACAGGCACTTTCAATTGATCGCTTATGCCAATCACAACACCACCTTTGGCTGTGCCATCAAGTTTAGTTATAGCCAATGATGTAATCTGCGTAACCGCAGCAAACTGCTTGGCTTGTTCAAAAGCATTTTGGCCCGTACTTCCATCTAGCACAAGCATGACTTCATCCGGTGTTTGTGGAAGTACCTTTTTCATTACATCCTTTATTTTTTTTAACTCATTCATCAAGCCTATTTTATTATGAAGACGACCAGCCGTATCAATAATTACAACATCAGCATCATTTGCTTTTGCACTACTTAGTGTGTCAAACGCCACAGATGCTGGGTCACTACCCATTTGCTGCTTAACAACAGGGACACCGACACGTTCTCCCCAAATGCAAAGTTGCTCCACAGCCGCAGCTCTAAATGTATCGGCTGCACCAAGATAGACTTTCTTTCCTGCTTTCTTAAATTGATAGGCAAGTTTTCCTATTGTTGTTGTTTTTCCAACACCATTTACTCCAACAACAAGTATTACATAAGGCTTATGACCAGAAGGCAACTCCCAATCATCATTATTCCCATTATTATTTTCAGCAAGTAAAGATGCAATCTCATCACAAAGAATACGATTAAGTTCGGAAGTACTTACATATTTATCTCGTGCCACCCTATCCTCAATTCGCTGTATAATTTTCAGAGTTGTATCTACTCCTACATCACTCGTTATAAGTACTTCTTCCAAGTTGTCCAGAACGTCATCATCAACCTTCGACTTGCCTGCAACCGCACGTGTCAATTTGTCAAATACACTTGTTTTAGTCTTTTCCAAGCCCTTATCAAGCGTTTCTTTTTTGTTCTTATTAAAAAAGCCGAAAATTCCCATATTAATACATTTTAGTTGCAAAGGTACAACAAAAAAATTGATAGACGGAGAAAAACAAAGGAAAAACAAGAAAATACAAAACTCAAATGTGTTTATATAATAAAATAAGAGTTCTGAAATATTTATTCCAGAACTCTTATGCGGTGCGTACGGGACTCGAACCCGTGACCCCATGCGTGACAGGCATGTATTCTAACCAACTGAACTAACGCACCAATCTTTCTCCGTTTGCGGATGCAAAGGTACTAATAAAAAATTGAACAACCAAATTTATTCTGTAAAAATCACAAAAAAGTTTGTACCAATAGTGCATTTTGAAACCTATTACCGTCATACAACCAATCATGTAATACTCCACCGATTGAGTATCCCATTTTTTCAAACAAGTGTATAGATGCATTATTAGTTTCAGCTACAAATGCATAAAGTTGATGCAAATGCAATATATTCTTAGAATACGTTGCAAGATGATTTAATATACTTCCTGCATATCCCTGATTACGATATTTGTCAATAACAACAATACTGACTTCTGCACGCAAATGACGAGGATCAAAATTTATGACATCAGCGATCCCAACAATTTCATTATCTTTGTTTTCAACCATTAATCTTACTTGTTTGTCTGTATATATATCTCCGGTAACAGATAAGATATAATCATGCAGTGTAAATTTTGAATATGGCACATTAGTTATTCCGACATTCCACAACGCTACATTATTTTCTATTTCATAGAGAATTTCAAGATCTTCCGGTTCCAACGCCCGTAATTTTACATGTGGAAAAATATCCATATCTCTCATTTATCTTATTATTTCATCCGGAGTTATAAGTATCCCTGTATTAACGTTAAATGTTCCCAACTTGACATTAGTATCCTTATTTTTTGACATAAAATTAATTATATTCTCATAACTGTACACTGTTGTATCAAAAACTATATATGTCACCGCCTTTCCATCCGCACAAACTGAGAAAGGTATTTTCCTTATTTCATTCTCATTTTTCACACAAAACGATTCTGTCGTTAATCCCATACGATGGGATATTTCTATACACGATTTCAACATTCTTTCATTTCCGATAAATATAAACTTAGGCTCATTACCAAACTTTTCTACAAAACCGAGAGATTTACGCATCCATTTAGTCATCATCACAACAAACGCAATAAAAGCCTTCATGTATATGGCAACCTTTATAGGCAAAACAACCCCCAATTTAAGATGTCCATAATGCTTACGAAAAAAGATCAACATGGCTTGATAAAACACATGAACGTATCTAAAAGATGTCTTGTGCGTGCTTTCTCCTTTATAATGCAATATTTGAAACGGCAAATACCAGTTATCAAATCCCCCCTTCAGTAATCTATATGACAAATCAATATCTTCTCCATACATAAAAAAATCAGTATCAAGAAGTCCCACTTTATCAAGCGCAGAGCGCCTTACCAAAAAGAATGCTCCGCTTACCACATCTATTTTTGCCGGTTTGTCCCAGTCCAAATAACTCATATAATAACGTCCGAAACGTTTACTTTTCGGAAATTTTGCGCAAAGTCCGCACATTTTATAAAAAGAAGTCATTGGTGTAGGTAAACCACGTCGCGATTCCATTGCCACAGTCCCGTCTGCATTATACATCTTAATCCCGACTCCTCCTGCATTCAAATGCTTATCCGAAAATTCTAAAGCCCCACGAATTGTATTCTCACACACAAACGTATCAGGATTAAGCAGCAATATATATTCTCCCGAAGAGCGTCTTATCGCAATATTATTAGCTCTTGCAAACCCTAAATTTCTATTAGACTCTATTATATTTACATATTCAAACCGCTTACGAAGATACCCGATAGAATCATCTTCTGAATGATTGTCAACTACAAAAATTTCACTTTCTATACCTTTGAGAGCTTTCTCCAAACTATTAAGACACTGCTCTATATAGTATTTTACATTATAGTTTACGATTACAACTGTCAGTTTCATCCCCTTGCATTATATAGTTCCTCCTCACATTTTGTCTTGCCTGGATACACAAAAAACATGCTTATAAATACTATAATAGCAAGATAACCGAATGAACTTTGCATGAATAGATAATACAACAAAATATTCATTGCAAACAAACTGCCAAGGATAACCAACCTTATCTTGCCCCATTTTACTAACGCACGTTTTCCACTGAAAGCCAATTCCTTACGAACTTTGGTAAACTTAAACAACCGAAGTGAGACTGGTATACATATTACGGTTACCAATTCCATAACAGACATAACGACAAACTCTAATTGACCGTATGCATCTAAAAGTATTCCTTGTCCTATACCCCAAAGCTCAAAAAAGCCAACAAATAATAATGGCAACAATATCGCAATAATGAATATTGTCAATAGATTTTTTCTTGTTTTATCCATATTAGATTTATTTTTTATCAAATGGTGTCCTGTTTAATATAGATCTACCAAGAGTAACTTCGTCTGTATACTCCAATTCGTCTCCAACAGATATGCCTCTTGCGATAACGCTAAGTTCAATATCAAACGACGATAGTTTCCTGTATATGTAAAAGTTGGTCGTATCACCTTCCATAGTCGAACTCAGAGCCAATATCACCTCTTTTATATCACCTTCAGATACCCTGTTTACAAGAGACTCTATCTCTATATCTCCTGGGCCAATACCATCCATAGGCGATATTACTCCACCAAGAACATGATATAAACCATCGAACTGCTGCGTATTTTCGACAGCCATAACATCCTGAATATTTTCCACTACACATATAACAGTGCTGTCACGCCTCATATCTGCACATATAGGACAAATATCCGTATCGCTGATATTATGGCATTTAGAACAATGCTTTACTTCATTGCGCATTTTACTTATTGAACCCGCAAAAGCATTTACAGATTCCACGTCCTGCCGCAATAGATGAAGAACCAACCTAAGAGCGGTCTTGCGCCCCACTCCCGGTAGTTTGGCAAACTCGCCCACCGCCTTTTCAAGTAATCGTGAAGGATAATGATGTTCCATGCCTGAATTACTTTATTTCTATCTCACTAAGTTCAAGCCATCTCATACTTTTCTCTTCCAGTTCTTGTTGCAATACGGGAAGTCGCTTACTATTCTCAGTCAATTCATCAACACTAAGTGTTCCGCTGCACAATGCAGCTTCAATATTCTTCTGTTCATGCTCCAAATCTGATATTTCTTTTTCCAATATAGAGAACTCCATCTTTTCTTTGTAAGTCATCCTACGCCTTGTATCATTATGGTAGTTCTTTTTACCCGATACCTTTTTGTCACATCCCACCTTTCTATCTTCCTTAGCCGACTCCAATGCATTCCACGATCTGTATTGCGTATAATTACCGGGAAAATCCTTTATTTCCCCATTGCCCTTGAATACTAGAAGATGATCAACTACCTTGTCCATAAAATAACGGTCATGGCTCACAACAATGACACACCCTGGAAAATCGGCAAGATACTCCTCCAACACCTGAAGTGTCACTATGTCAAGATCATTCGTCGGCTCGTCTAATACAAGAAAATTAGGATTACGCATCAGAACCGTACATAAATAAAGTTTACGCCGCTCGCCGCCACTCAACTTATATACGTAGTTATGCTGCTGCTCGGGAGTAAACATGAAATACTGCAGAAATTGAGATGCCGTCATATGACATCCGCCACCTAAATCAATATAGTCAGCAATTGCCGTTATAACATCTATAACTTTTTGTCTTTCATCAAATACAAGACCTTCTTGGGAAAAATAACCGAACCGTACAGTCTCACCAACAACGATTTTACCAGAATCAGGTTTCTCTTGCCCAATTAGCATTTTGACAAATGTCGACTTTCCTGTGCCATTATTTCCTACTATACCCATTTTCTCATACCGTGAAAAATTATAATAGAAATCATTCATCACCACACACTCAGGCGACCATGCTTTGGATATATACTGGCATTCAAAAATTTTTGTACCTATATATACACTACTTGATTTCAACCGTATCTGTCGCTCCTCTACACGCCGTTTAGCCACCTTTTCCAACTCATAGAAAGCCTCCTCCCTGTATCTTGCCTTATGCCCTCGAGCCTGAGGCATACGCCGCATCCAATCCAACTCTGTTCTATAAAGATTATTAGCCCGTGCAATCTCAGCGTTTTTGGCATCTATACGTTCTTGTCGTTTTTCTAAATAATAACTATAGTTTCCACGATAGGTATATATTTTATTGTCGTCAAGCTCCAAAATAACACTGCACACCCTGTCAAGAAAGAACCTGTCATGGGTCACCATCAGTAAAGTTTTGTTACCGCGGGCAAGAAACAATTCCAACCACTCTATCATTTCAAGATCAAGATGGTTTGTCGGCTCATCGAGTATCAATAAATCAGGCTCCGTAATAAGTACATTTGCCAATGCGACCCTTTTTTGCTGACCTCCACTAAGCTGATTGATCTGTTGAGAAAGATCTGTAATTTTAAGCTTTGTCAATATTTGCTTGGCCTTAAGCACCATTTCATAGTCACCACGATGATTGAAGCAAGCGTCAAGTACGGAATCTTCCGGATTAAATTTAGGAGACTGTTCAAGGTACCCTATTTTCAAATTGCGCCTAAAAACAATTTCTCCGGAATCATAAGTATCTTGCCCAGATATAATAGACAATAACGTTGATTTACCCGTACCGTTTTTTGCTATAAGTCCTACTTTCTTGCCTTCTGCTATGCTGAAACTTATATCCTCAAATAATGTAAGAGCACCAAATGATTTTGTCAGGTTCTGAACATCTAAATATGGAATTTCTTTTGCCATTGCGTTATTTTATTCAGCAAATGTCTTGTTTACTGCTTCTATATAATTAAGTACTTCATCCCGTCCTTGCCTATTTTCTGACGATGTTACAAACATTGGTGGAAGTTCTTCCCATGTCTCACCTAGTTTCTTTTTATAAGATATAAGGTTTGATTGCACTTTTGTTGTATTAAGTTTGTCTGCTTTCGTGAAAACAATTGCAAAAGGCACACTGCTAGCACCAAGCCAATTTATAAAGTCTATATCTATTTTCTGGGCTTCAAGACGAATATCCACAAGTACAAAAACATTTACAAGCTGTTCTCTTTGCAATATATATCCATTTATCATCTGTTCCAGTTTCGCTATCTCTTTTTTTGAACGTTTTGCGAAACCATATCCAGGCAAGTCGACAAGATACCATTCTTTATTTATTATAAAATGATTTATCAGCATTGTTTTGCCAGGTGTAGCGGATGTTTTTGCCAATTTTTTATTTCTACACAACATATTTATCAGGCTCGACTTACCCACATTGGATCTTCCGATAAATGCATATTCAGGTTTCACATCCTTAGGGCACATTGATACCATGGGGGAACTTATGACATACTCAGCGTTCTTTATTTCCATATCAATAATACTATTTAAGGTGCAAATTTACGGTAAAATAGACAAAACACAAAATAAAAACAATACTTTTAGACTTATGTTATAATGTATATAAAATAAAAAGAGAAGCGGAAGTGCTTCTCTTTGTGACTCCTATAGGATTCAAACCTATAACCTTCTGATCCGTAGTCAGATGCTCTATTCAGTTGAGCTAAGGAGCCTCTTTTTGTATTGTTTGCGCCTCATTTCTGAATTGCGATGCAAAGGTAGTCACTTTTTTTGATACTACCAAACATTTCACAAACTTTTTTCAAAAAAAATCAATATTTTATTGAAAAGGACACCAAAACTAATAAAATTAAGCATAAATATTCACGTCAACTTTTATTCGCATCAATACCACAAAAACATAACTGCCCATTGTGCCTTTATCCACAAATTTATTAAAATATCAATTACCCTTTGGATAATTATTAATCATTTTCACATAGGCCTCATGATATTTGTCTATTATTTTTATCAACCAGACAATATTTTCGAGTTTCAAACGCCTTAATGGACACAAAACGATAAACCAGTTGCATTTTATCGATATACAATAAAAAAATCAGATGGTGGCCTGAGTCCCCAATTAGCAGACAACAAATAACTCTTAGCATATATTAGAGCAAGTTACCTGACAAACGGCAAAGCAAAAAAAATATAACTAGCAAACATCTCATTGGGAAAAAGATTATAATTTTAAATCAATCATGAACTCTTTTTCTACAATACTCCTCCATTTATAACTCTATTTCACCCATTTATTATACGGAAAAATAGGATAATTATATTTACAAATAAAACAATAACATTCATTTTGATTAAATTTTATCAAAAATATGTTTTTAAACATACAATTTGATTTGCGAGTATTAGAATAAAGATTTACCTTTGGGGCAGTTATCCTGAATACAATCTTTTTACCTTAAAAAAGCTAATACCTATTGAAGAAGAATGTCTCACACTGTGAAGTGCGAGACATTTATTATATACTTACGGTGTGACTCATTAATTTTCCAATGCAATCTATCATCCTAAATGTCCAACCTCGCTTACATATAATCTGGGTTCAGTTCATAGAAATTTAGTGGGGATTTTTTCGTTGTTTTAAAGAAACTCCCGATTTTTACTTTATGGAAACAAATCAATTAGAGGTTTTGGCGCACATCGTGCTTCCCTCAGAAATCCTCAACTACTTTTCAGTAGTCGGTATTAAGCAAACATCTACAGAAATACACATTCATCTGGATGAATTAATGAATCCGGACTTGTCTGGTAACGTTCACTTTGAATCCAAAGGCTTCATGAATGCAGTAAGCGTCACCTACTTCCCAATCCGTGACCATAGGGTCATCTTGATGATACGCCGCCGTCGCTGTACTGACACGCGTACAGGCAAAAGTTTCAGTATCCCCATCGATCTGGATGTGGTTTGTAAAGGCACCCGTTACTCCAAGGTATTTGGAGCTTTTTTAAAAGAGACGTATGGAGACATCCCCGGTGACCTGCCATACGCTTGAGGAGTTCTATCATATAAATGGTCATACATTTGAGAAACAGTATAAGGAAACACTCAGTGGGTTCTGGGATTGGGAACAACTCGATCATGCGGACAGATGGATGTTGTTCCCTGACAACATAGGTCCACATTTGGCTATAGACAAGTCGTCTCTATCGAACGGTGAACTATATACCTTTATCACCAACCGTGACCGGCATGGTCATGAGGGGTGTCTCGTGGCAGTCATGGCAGGGGCTAAGTCGGAGGATGTCATACAAAGCAAATAGACGAGGATACACGAGAAGCGGTGGAGGAAGTGACTCTTGACCTGTCCGATTCCATGCGCAAGATTGTTTCCGTTGCTTTCCCGAAAGCTAAACGTGTCATAGACCGTTTTCATATACAGAAACTTGCCTGTGATGCCGTACAGGAAATCAGTGTAGTTCACCGGTGGGACGCGTCGCAACAAAGCAATGAAGAAATGGAGGAATGCAAACAGACTGGAAAAGCGTACATGCCTTACCGTTTTCCAAACGGAGACACACGTCCGGAACTACTTATCAGAAGTAGGTATCTCCTGTTCAAGCCTGCAGACAAATGAACTGAACGACAGAAAGAAAGAGCTGGAATTCTATTTGAAGAATATCCAGACATTCAAATGGCGTATGGACTCTCGCATTCCTTAAGGATGATATTTTCTAAAAACACAATTAAGGATGCCGCAAGACTGGGCATGGCCCGGTGGTACAATAAAGTGGATGAGTCAAAGATAAAATCGTTCAATGTTATAGCAGCTACATTCTATGAACACTATGATGACATCCTGAATTTCTACAATAACAGGGCCTCAAATGCGGCAGCGGAGTCATTCAATGCAAAAATTAAACTCTTTAGGGCAAACTTACATGGAGTAGTGGATAAAAATTTCCTCCTTTTTAGAATAGCAAAGATATATGCATATCCCCACTAAATTTCTACTGACCCATAATCTGGCTTACATTAACATAACTATACATAAACTCATACAGCCTTCATAAAATTTCCTCGCATCGTTATTAAAGAAATAAACGATGCGAGGAAAACCGAAATTGATTATCATCACGACAACCAACTTTTCATTAACCTTAATAATCTAATACCATGAAAAACACAGTGCAAAATTATAACATAAATTATACCTGCGCCATGATATAGTGATAATTAAGCATATTTTCTTGACCTATTTAAATATATTACCATCCCATTTTAATGTTTTAGGAATAAATAGGCTTCCTATCTCACCCTTATCTTCCTCTGTAAGAAGAGGTATTGACAATTTAAGAATTAAATCTGTTGTCTCTGGTGATAGATTGGCCGATACCATGAATGGACATAATTTGTCGGTCAAAATTCTAAGTCTTTCATCACTTACAGTATGATCTTCAATCATAAAATTGGATATTTCAAACTTAATTGGCACCAAAGACTTCATGGATTTCCAACCGATGGTATAGAACTGAACAGAACTTTCTTTTATGTCACTGCCAACAGATGAGACCATACATATTATTAATGAGTCTCTGAAACTGTTACCATGATATGGCAGTATCTTCAATTCAACAGATGACGACGGACTTAATCTCAAATACAAATAATCATGAGTAAGTTTGGTTAATGTCACACTGTCACCTAAATTATCATTTACCTGTGCTTCCATCCCTGATTCCGCAAAATCTATTAAATCAAGCTTATTACCGCTTGACATATATGGTAACAGCGTATCCGGCATATTGACGAATATGGTACGCATGGATACTTCCTGAGCAAACAGTTGAATACTCATAGGGAAAAGCAATAATGTTATTATAGTCTTTATATTCATTCTGATTTATGTTTCCAAATGTCGTTTGTCACTTTATTGCGGATTATAAGACTGTTTATCATTGTTATAAAAACAAACAAAACACCTCCAAATACTATCGAAGGCAATAACGTTCCCCCATTGAGATTGGGATATATACTCTCTATTGTATCCATATAATATCTGCGGACAAAATATATTATTACGCACGCTACCGCAACGATAGATAGGTTCAATAATGCCGTAAGCATTTGATATGGAAACGCCACTTGTCTTGGGCTATATCCTATAAGCAACAAATTCTCCAATTTTGACGAGTTTTTCTGCACCAAAAGATAAATACTGAGCATGAGTATATAAAAACTCAGAACGCTTATAATGATACCGACCGACATGACAAGTGATACTACCATTCGAAGAAAGAACATATTCTTTTCTGCATTCAGTTTATTGTCTTCCACCTCATAACCGTTTTCGTCAATGAATCGCGATATACGATCATCTGTCGGATTACCTACTTCAATAACTATTCTTGTCGGTTCCTCTGGCTGCCTGTCGGAATATTTGGCATTACTCCAATCCATAAATGCTTGTGGTACAAGTATAGTGTTCAACCGGCTGGAAAATCCAATTACCTTTCCCTTGTATTCGTCTTTCATACCGTTACCAGAGATAAGTATGCGGAAATCAATCATGCCGACTAATCCTTCGCTGATCTTAGGTAGCGAACGTGATTGGGCGAATCCGAAATTATACATATTAATATATGTACGCGGCAAGATGATAGGTACCACACTACTACCTTTATCCCATGTCCAATCATCCTCAGAAGCATCCACAAAATCATCCGGAACGCTTTCAAAAAAAATCTCGGAGCTCAATATGGGAGAACCACCCACTCCCATATAGGCACTCACATTATATAATGTAGAAGTAAATTGCCCTGTTTTATTTACAAATCTCTGACTGGAAATATCGTTTATCTCCGCTCCAGTAAACGTATTGGATTGACCAGACAATGTATTTCCCACACTGATTTGTTTACTGATAATAAGATAATCTGCACTCATGAAAGAATCCGGTTGTGTAAACACTGGCTCTACATCACGATAGAACTGAAAACCGAGAATAACTATCAGCACTCCCATAAGATTAGCAAAAAAGAACCCTACGAACTGCGGCACACTGATATGATGCCGAAGTAATTTCCAAACAAGCTTCATAACCTTAATGTTTTTTCGTATTTCATATCTATATGCCTTCCAATACTTGTCATTATTATTCCTGCTCCCTGGCGTTGTGCCTCGGCAACAATCATTTTCCCCATTATAACAGCATTATTGTCATCAAGGTGACTTATCGGCTCATCGGCAATAATGAAATCAAACGGTTGCACCAATGCTCTCATAAGAGCGACACGCTGCTGTTGACCAAACGACATATACCTCACCGGAACATTCAATTTATCAGCTATTCCCAATACTTCAAACCAATCTTTTATTTCTTTTTCTTCTTTAAAACCGACAAGATTGTTTTTTATAATGACATTCTCCAACGCTGTCAATTCCGGAAACAACCTTAGTTCCTGAAACAAATGACTTATATGATTCTTTCTTATATCACACCAGTTACTTACCGTAAAGCTTTTAATATCTTCATGATCAAAACTTATTTTACCGGAATAATCATTCCGATATCCTAACATATAACTGCAAAACGTACTTTTACCTTTACCGCTTTCAGATTCCATCAAGTAGACATGCCCGCGTTCAAAAGTCACGTTACTATTCCATACATCCGAACACAGTCTGTCATTATCAGCAAAGACAGAAGGCAAAACGGAACATAATTCTAGTTTATCCATATTTATTTCATGCTATATACAACGACATTGACATTTCCGAATATAGACGAAAAAATGTCCATCGCTGTTTGTAATTGCGGCATCTGCTTGGTAAGAGCATCTAAGCTCACTATAACGCAAGCACGTTTCCCACGTATCCCATTTCTCACACACTCCGACAAACGCTCTCCTGACGGTAAACCGGCCGTTTGAGCCAAGTTCTCTGTTGTACTTATATATAATTGGTTCTGTTTATTTATACCGAAATACATATTCCACCCGGCACCGGAATAAAAGAACTCACGATCATTTTTGTTCCTTATTTCATAACCACTCGGGGTCGTCTTTTTCCAATAATCCACATCAGCCAACCAATCCGTATCACGAACGTTTGCCAACAACTGAAAATCAAAATTCTTTCCTTTCGCAGAAGGCATTGCCATCAATATATCTCCATCAATACTTTTCAATATCATATCTATATCCAATGCCGTATTCAATCCTATAAGCAGTGTACGGAATGGTATATTATTACGTAAAAGATTTAAATAATTCTCACCATTCACGCCGCTTAGAATTGTCAACACATTATTCAATGATATACAATCTATATATTTGCCTTCTATAGGATGATAGGTTGCCAACGACGATTTTATAGACAAGTCTATATCGTTATCAAAAGAAAATGTCTCACCAACAATATTGAGACATCCGTCACTGACAGTTGCTGATGCAGCCATTAAAATATCATTCGGCTTTGCTTTGGACAATGCACCCATAGAAAAAAGAGAGAGCATCTTTTCCGGCAGTGCTTGCCCTCTTATTATCATGGCTATCGGAGTTTCTATTGAATCCAGACGTTCATACATTGGAGTGTTAACTATACTGTTATCATTTTCTGTTCCAAGATACTTAGTAATCTTTGCCTGCAACTTTGATTGTCCAGATCCAATGGTAGGTCCCATCAATATTATCGCACTTTTAGAAAAACCTGCCACAAAACTATCATTGAATACGGAGAATTTATATCCTTTCCTCTCTTTTATTTTCGTACATTTATTCTTTTGTGATAATTCTTCAAACCATGACTCAACTTTCTTTTCATTATCAACACATGCCACAAGCCCCAACATTCCTTCCGCATCCTCAAACAGATATATGCGTTCATTTAAATCAATACCACTTTGACCGATATCTTCTATTTGCAAAATACTGTTGATAATACTTTTATCACCAGCATTATCTGCTTCAGAAATTCCTTTTACATCCAAAGAAAGTAACGCTATGCTATTTGCAGGAATGGCATTTCTGTAATCAGATGAGCATGAACTCAATACTACGCCAATCGTTATTATATATATAATTATTCTTTTCATCATTTACCATTTAATTTGTCGGACAGTTGCATCATCATCAAAGCTGCTATCGCAGCTGTCTCTGTACGAAATCTGCTTTCTCCCAAATGCACTGGTACATATCCTTTATCTATTGCCAAACGCACTTCTTCAATAGAAAAATCCCCTTCAGGCCCAATTAAAACCGTCACATCATCCATCTGCCCTTGTGTTTTCAATTCATCAAAAAAGTATTTCCTTGGTATCTCTGTATAACAATGAGCTATAAATTTAAGCCCGGCACGTGGTGTTGAAATAAACTGCTTGAAAGCAATCATGTCATTAACTTGCGGTTTCCATGCCTTATGGCTCTGTTTAATTGCAGAAATAACTATTTTATCAATTCTCGGCAGTTTTATTATTCTACGTTCGGAAAATTTACAGTTAAGAAAGGAGAATTCATCTATTCCTATTTCCGTTGCCTTTTCTACCATCCACTCCATACGCTCCATCATCTTGGTTGGGGCTATCGCTATATGATAATGCCGTGCCCATTGACATTTCTGAGGATGTTCCTCTAAAATCTTATATACGCAACGTTTATTGGAAGCGAAAGTTACTTCTGCATTGTAATACTTACCGCATCCATCCATAAGGACTATTTCATCTCCTACATTTAATCGTAGAACCCTAAGCGCATGCAGGGCCTCTTCTTCGGGCAATTCTTCGGAAATGCTTGCATTCGGCACATAAAAAAATCTTGTTTCTTTCATAATACAATCATTTTCTGTTTTCCAATTCTTCTTTGATATATGATGCCAACCTGTAATTCTCCTGCTCTATCGCTTTCTTCAACTCCTCTTTTAATTGCTGTGTGGTAATGGAATTTATTGGTATAGACATTCTGCTTGAATTCAATTTGTACTGTTCACTTTGCTTTAACATCAGTTTAGTGTCTATGTAGAGGGGTATACTACATATTAGTGATAATAGAACCGCATCGCTAAGTCTAATAGGATATGAACTTAAAGCGTTTGCATCCAATAATGCTACTTTATATTCTCCTTCGTCAATGCCATGAATCATTATCTCAAACCTCTGAATATCAACCAAGTCTTTCAACAAATGAACAAGAACTTCTGGTACAAATGTTTTCGAAAGAGTTTTATCCGAAAGTCTGATACTTATCTGATACTTCATGATTTCATCACAGACAAAACTCAATGCTCTTTTCTTTTCCATATCAGTAAGTACAATAACACTCATCTTACTATTGCCTACCACTTCCGATATGCCATTAAAGTAAAGCTGTATTCTGCTCATTTATTTAACTTATCTTTATTCGGTCGGAATACTAAAGCAAAGAGAACACCAACAGTAAGTGCATAAGCCGCAAATATGTACCAGCAAGTCTTCCATTCTACACCTTCGGAAGACGTATGTAATGTTACTACCGCTTGGGCGATCAATGCTCCAACAGTAGCACCGACTCCATTTGTCATCATCATAAACAGTCCCTGAGCACTTGAACGAATAGACGCATCGGTCGTTTTATCTACAAATAGCGAACCGGATATATTGAAAAAATCAAATGCGACTCCATATATTATCATAGAGGCAATAAACAGCCAGACACCATTGCCTGGATTTCCGGCTCCAAGCAATCCAAATCGGAATACCCATGCAAACATTGCTATCAGCATTACATTCTTTATTCCAAACCGTTTCATGAAAAATGGAATCAAAAGAATACAACATGTCTCACTAACTTGAGATAAGGAATAAAGTATATTAGCATGTTGAACCCCAAAAGTATCAACATATTCCGTCATTGACTTAAAACTTTCTATATATGGTGTCGCAAAACCATTCGTTATTTGCAGACATACACCGAGCAATGCTGAGAAAATAAAAAATATCGCCATGTCTTTATGACGGAACAAGGAAAAGGCCTTCAATCCAAATGCATCAACAAAACTTTGCTTATCCCCGTCTCTGGCAATCGGACATGCAGGTAAAGTAAAAGTATATAGGAACAATAAAAGACTCAACACTCCCGAAGTAACAAATTGATTATGATTTGACATAAAGCCTGTAATATCGACAAACCACATCGCACATATAAAACCGATAGTACCGAAGACTCTTATCGGAGGAAAATCCTTAACGGTATCCATACCAGCTTTTACCAACGCACTATATGCCACCGAATTTGTCAATGCCAACGTAGGCATATAAAAAGCCATACTTATGGAATAAAGGGAAAACAAAACAGCAAACTCCGAGTTGTTCCCTTCCGTATACCCATACCATGCTGCCGCCAACATAAACAATCCGGCCATAAGATGACACAAACCGAGCAATCGTTGTGCAGGTACCCATCTGTCCGCAATAATACCCATTATTGCCGGCATGAAAATAGAGACTATACCCTGTATCATAAAGAAATAGCCAATCATGGATGCCATTCCTATTTTAGTAAGATATACTCCCACACATGTTAAATATGCTCCCCATACGGCGAACTCCAAATAGTTCAATAATGCCAAACGTACTTTTAGATTCATAATGTTAACTTTTTCTTTATTGTTATTAATTCATGTAGCTGTATAAAACACTTATATAAATCTTGCCCCGTTTCTGTAAGCGATGATATTACCACACTCATCATTTCGCAACTCCATGACACCACCGACCCACTCCACCATAGGCTCTTCCGCATTAAACTGATGATATCCGGTTATAATCCCATCATCAATATCCAATATACACATATTTAATGTCTGTCCATTAAAAATAACCTCATGGACCGCAATATGCCTTCTTCTACCCTTTTCCACTCTTACCCGGTTTTAAAAGCATCCGTTTCTCTTTACGTACATTCAATATTGTCGTATCAGAAATATTATTCTTCATTGCTGAATCAGGAACAGCCTTTAAAGCATCATGTTTTTCCGGACTAATACTATCCGATAACAGCTTGTGAAACCTGACAAACTGGATATTATCTATAAACATGACCTTTTGAGTCCGTGACTCATCATTACCTCTATTAAGATAAATAAATCCTCTAAGATCCTTTATGCCATTATCATCATTACCTTTTATACGCAACTGTGACAGACCAGACACTGTTACATGGGTTGAATGTGTCGAAATACTATCATTGTCGTATCGAACAGCTATGTACGCCACTGCATCCTTGGTTCCACTTTGATAAAAGAACGTTGTCATGAAATTAAACAAAAATGAATCTCCTTTTTTGAATGTCGAATCACCCTCTATCGTAAAGACCAACTTATCATAAGGAGATACCGGCATCAATATGGCAGCCTGTTCTCCCTTCCATATATTTGCTGTATCTCCATCTGTTGTCAACATTGAATATTTCCCCATTTCACCGACAGAAGCACCTAATCCTAACGCCTCATTCTCCAAACGGTCGCCAACGCTCTTATATATTTTATAAAGTCGCTCCGAATGTGTATAATAATACACCATCGATGAATCAAATTGTGCTTCTGTCACCCCATGTTTCTTCAATACCGCATAGTAATAAAGACTTTTGTTGAATGACACCGAGTTTGACTCAGACGCACGTCCACCCACTGCTTGGGATATATAATAATCATATAATATATCTTCCATATCGTCAGGCTGAATAAACTCGCCAGGTACTGTCGGTTTACAAGCCACCAACAATAACGAAAACACTATTGCCTTTAATATATTAGTAATTGTACTGACTTCACACCTCATCTGCACCCAACAAACTAAATATATTTATTTTCTTAATGTTATTTCACTCAATTCTTTGCGATAGAAAAGAAGCAACAACACAACTCCGACACTTATACTTGCATCTGCGAAATTAAATATCGGGCTGAAAAATATAAACTCACTTCCTCCATATACCGGAATCCACTCGGGCCATGTGGTGACAATCAACGGGAAGTAAAACATATCAACGACCTTTCCCATTAGAAAAGGCGCGTAACCTGTACCGAAAGGAACGACAAAAGATGTATAGTACTCAGACGACGCATTAAATATCAGACCATAAAACATACAATCAATCACATTACCGACGGCACCGGCGATGACCAATGCCAAACAAGCTATATAACCGAACTTAGCTCTTCTTATCGTTTGAAGATATAAATAATAAACACCAACACTTATAGCGACAATACGAAATAAGGATAATAGTAATTTACTTCCGATTTCCATGCCATATGCCATGCCGTTATTCTCTATAAAACAAATCTTAAACCATGAAGTAACTGAAATCACCTCATGAAGAGTCATGTTGGTCTTTACCCAAATCTTTATTATCTGATCTATCAAAAGAATGGCTATAACGATAAGCATAGCCATTCTTCCTCTTGTAAATACGTCTTTTATACTCATTTCTTTCTGTTCTGTTTCGACTCCACGCTTAATGTCGCATGAGGCACCGCACGTAGGCGCTCTTTCGGAATTAACTTACCGGTTATTCTATCTATACCATAAGTCTTATTCTTTATACGCATCAATGCCGCCTCTAATCCGGCTATAAACTTCTGTTGTCGACTTGCAAGCTGGATGATCTCCTCTTTGCTTTGAGCAGCACTTCCCTCTTCAAGGATCTTATATGTCGGCGACGTATCATCAACATCATTACCATCCTGATTCATAAGCACTTTCATCATCTGCTCATAATCACGCTTGGCCAATGCCAATTTCTCATTTATGATATTGCGGAACTCTTCAAGTTCCTCATCACTATAATGTGTTTTTTCTGTCATAATAAAAAGGTTTTTAGATTAATACTATTTCTGTTTAAACTTTCTCTATCTTTATATTCACCTTTATCGTGTCAAACTCAAACTCCTGTCCGTCATTATCAACCACATCGATGGAATCGGCCAAAACCTGTGTCTTTATGTATTCGCAGTACTCATTGACAGCCTGACAGATACCATCACGAGGTGAAACAGAAATCCTGATACGGTCAGTGATTTCCAAACCAGATTCCTTACGTACATTCTGTATACGGTTTATCAATTCGCGGGCAACGCCTTCATTGAGCAACTCATCTGTCAGTTTTACTTCAAGAGCAACCGTAAGATTTCCCTCATTGCTTACCAACCATCCAGGAATATCCTCGCTGATTATTTCCACATCGGAGAGTTCCACTGTCACATCCTGTCCTTCCACAACCACACCGATAAGCCCATTATTCTCCAATATGCCGATCTCTTCCTGAGTGAGAGCGTCCATACATGCAGCCACGCCCTTCATCAACTTTCCGAACTTCTTGCCCATTGTCCTGAAGTTGCACTTCACTTTCTTAACCAGAATGCCAGAGCCTTCGGCAAATTTCAATTCTTTTACATTTACCTCATTCATTATCAGTTCTTTAACGGCATCAACGCAAGCTTTTTGTCGGTCGTCTATTGCAGGTACCATTATCATCTGTAACGGTTGACGCACCTTTATATTAACCTTGCGGCGAAGTGCAAGCACCATAGAGGTTATCTTTTGAGCAATACCCATCCGCTCTTCAAGACTTTCGTCTATCAGATTATCGTCAGCTTCTGGGAACGCGGCCAAATGCACAGAACAAACATTATCGCGTCCTGTCGCCTTGGTCAAGTCAAGATACAAGCGATCAGCATAGAAAGGAGAGAACGGAGCCAATAATTTGGCTACAGTTTCAAGACAAACGTACAAAGTCTGATAAGCAGACAATTTGTCGGCACTCATCTCCTTGCCCCAAAAGCGTTTACGGTTCAAGCGTACATACCAATTGGACAAATCGTCATTCACAAACGATTCTATCAGTCGACCTGCACGTGTCGGGTCATAACCACCCAATTCATGGTCCACACCATTTATCAGAGAATGAAGCACCGAAAGAATCCAGCGGTCAATCTCCGGACGCTCGTTTACCGGTACTTCCGGTTGGGAATAGTCAAATCCGTCAACATTTGCATATAGGCTGAAGAAAGAATATGTATTATATAATGTGCCGAAGAATTTACGACGTACTTCATCTACTCCCTCCGGATCAAACTTCAAGTTATCCCAAGGCTCAGAGTTTGTCATCATGTAAAAACGTACCGGATCTGCCCCATACTTATCCATCATTTCAAACGGATCTGTAACATTGCCGACATGCTTGCTCATCTTATTGCCTTTGGCATCGAGCACGAGACCTGTCGATATCACATTCTTGAACGCCACACTGTCAAACACCATAGTTGCTATCGCATGCAATGTGAAGAACCAGCCACGAGTCTGATCCACGCCTTCATTAATAAAATCAGCGGGGAACGCCAATCGTTTGTCTATCAGTTCTTTATTCTCGAATGGATAATGTATCTGCGCATATGGCATTGCACCGGAGTCAAACCAAACATCAATGAGGTCGGTCTCACGCTTCATCGGCTTTCCGCTCTCGCTCACCAAAACAATGTTATCTACATAAGGACGATGAAGGTCTATCTTGTCGTAGTTCCCGGCCGAGTAATCTCCGGGTATAAAACCATTCTCTTTAAGAGGATTGGACTTCATAAATCCGACTGCTACGGATTTATCTATTTCATCGGACAATTCCCGCAAACTGCCGATACACTTCTCTCCACCATCCTCGTCGCGCCAAATGGGAAGTGGCGTACCCCAAAATCTTGAACGTGAAAGGTTCCAGTCGTTAAGATTTTCCAGCCAGTTGCCGAAACGTCCCGTTCCCGTAGACTCCGGTTGCCAGTTTATGGTCTTGTTCAACTCGGCCATACGCTCTTTCTTTGCCGTAGAACGGATGAACCAACTGTCGAGCGGATAATAAAGAACAGGCTTGTCCGTACGCCAGCAATGAGGATAGTTGTGCGTTTGCTTCTCTATCCTGAAAGCCGTTCCGGCCTGCTTCATCTCCATACATATTACAATATTGAGGTCTTCCGCCTTATTCGCCGCTTTCTCATCGTATTTCCCATTTACTGTAAATTCAGCCTTATATGCGTTTTTAACATAGTCACCGGCATGATGTCCGTATGCTACTCCGTCAACACATACACTTACAAAATTGTTGTCAAGTTCTTCCGTAATATAGTATTTTCCTTCAAGATCAACCATCGGACGTGTCTCGCCTTTCTTATTAATAAGGAACAACGCTGGTATTTCAGCATCGTTAGCCACCTTGGCGTCATCCGCTCCAAATGTTGGGGCTATATGTACGATACCCGTACCGTCTTCTGTCGTCACATAGTCTCCCGGAATTACACGGAACGCTTTTTCGCCCATTTCAACGAAAATATCCTTGCCGTTTTCACAGGTGAAAATCTTTTCTGGGTGCTGCTCGGCATAAGTATTCACGTAAGCGGGAGCATTCGCCCCTGTCTTTTGACACGGCTTAACCCAAGGCATCAACTGATTGTAGCCTATTCCTACGAGTTCCGAGCCAATATATGACCCAACTATTCTGTATGGAATTACTTTGTCACCATGCTTATAATCTTCCATCGGCACATCTTTGCCTTCCGGCTTGAAATATGCCGACACTCTTGCCTCAGCCATTACAATCGTCACAGGCTCATCATTATATGGATTGTATGTCTGTACTGCCACATAGTTGATCTTCGGGCCCACACATAGGGCTGTATTTGATGGAAGAGTCCATGGTGTGGTGGTCCATGCGGCGAAATATGGAGTTCCCCACCCTGTCCATTCGGCCTTGGGTTTTGTTATCTTGAATAAAGCCGTGACCGTGGTATCTTTCACGTCACGATAACATCCTGGCTGGTTCAACTCGTGCGAACTGAGTCCGGTTCCGGCAGCGGGAGAATAAGGCTGGATAGTATATCCTTTATAGAGCAAACCCTTCTGGTAAAGCTGTTTCAAAAGCCACCACAGTGTCTCGATGTATTTATTGTCATAAGTGATATAAGGATTGTCCAGGTCTACGAAATAGCCCATTTCCTCTGTCAGCTTACGCCATTCGGCTGTAAATTTCATTACATTCTCACGGCACTTTTTATTATAATCTTCTACCGAGATGTACTTGGCCGACTCCTTGTTGTCTATATCGGCTTTTGTTATACCCAATTCTTTCTCTACCCCAAGTTCCACCGGCAATCCATGAGTATCCCACCCGGCCTTGCGGTGTACCTGATAACCTTTCATGGTCTTATATCTGTTGAAAGTATCTTTAATTGAACGTGCCAGGACATGGTGAATACCAGGATGTCCGTTAGCAGAGGGAGGCCCTTCGAAAAACACGAACTGCGGACATCCTTCACGTTCGTCTATAGACTTATGAAAAACATCATTATCGTTCCATGCCTTCAACACTTCATTATTAACCTGAGTAAGATTCAATCCGTTATACTCGGTGAATTTTTTAGCCATACTTATATTGTTATTTATTATACATTGTTATATAAGCCGCAAAGATAGTGCTTTTTTTTAAGCGAACAAAATAAATAAATATTTTTAATAAATAAGATAAAGGTATGGCATGTTATATCGGATTTACATGCACTTTGACTATTTCTGATTTATCATTTTCATTTTTTATGCCAAAAATAAGATTCTGCATTTTTTGAATTAAAGAAACGTTGCGAATGACTTACATCATAATATTGTAAATAACAAATAACATGGTTACAGAGTCTATAAAAACCATTGAAAGCAAACAATGAAAATATCATACAAAACAGCTTCCACAATTCGAGTATTTAAAAATAAAAAACTTCTGGTCGAAAAAATTCAAGTATTTCATGTGCAAATGTAACAACCAATAAATCACCAACATAAATCATAATAAATCTATTTTGTGCAAAAACATTTTGAGTTTTCAGTAATACAATTCCGCAATGAGGTACTTGTTACGTTGCATTTAGTATCCCATTGCGAGCTAACGAGCATCCCGTCATCTTGCAATAAGATGCCCAATGCGTCCTAACAAGCGGCTTAATGCAAACGAAAAAGAATATTTATTCAAATAACCATATAAAAACAGATAGCAAAGAGGCATTTAACAGACTATTATTTTTCTATTTCACAAAAAATAAAAGGTACTTTTTTATGATACTATTTTTACATATTTACATACAAATCATAGAATATCATCATACATACGCTGTATAATACGAATCAGTTCAAAGAAATATTGAAACAACTTCTTAAAGAGAATGTTCATAGAAGCTCATTTACCAACATCATAAAACTCAAAAACGCGCCACTCACCAATTATTTATATAATATTTTTCGTACTTTTGCATGCAAAATAATACCAGATATAAATGATAAAAAGAACGATATTCGCTATAATGACACTTTTTTTAGCTACACACGCAATGGCTGGCAACAAAAAAATAAATATCAGAATAATAGAGACAAGTGATGTACACGGATGCTTTTTCCCTTACGATTTCATTGAGAGAAAGCCCAAAATCGGCAGTCTCGCAAGAGTAAGCACATATGTGAATAAGTTGCGTAAGAGCTATGGAGACAATGTCATATTGCTTGACAATGGAGATATTTTGCAAGGACAGCCTGTGTGTTATTACTCAAATTACATTGCCGACAAAGAACCGAACATAGCCGCCGAGGTGGTAAACTACATGAAATATGACGCTCAGGCATTCGGAAATCATGATGTGGAAACCGGACATAACGTGTACGACAAATGGATAAATGAGACTAAATGCCCTGTAATTGCAGCCAATATTATCAACATCGAAACCGGCAAGCCGTATGTACAGCCATATACTATAATAAACAAGGAAGGCATAAAGATTGCCATATTGGGCATGCTTACCCCCGCAATACCTAATTGGCTAAGTCCCGACCTATGGAGCGGAATGACATTTGAGAGTATAAAGAAATCTGCCGCATTCTGGATTGACTACCTGAAAAAAAATGAAAACCCCGATGTAATAGTGGGGCTCTTCCACAGCGGATGGGATGGCGGAATAAAAACGGCCGACTATATGGAAGACGAGACAAGCGAAGTAGCAAGAACAATTCCCGGTTTTGACATCATATTTTTCGGACACGACCATACAGAAAAGAACGAGACTATAACAAACAATTACGGTGAAAAAGTATTGTGTCTCGATCCGTCGTGCAACGCCATGATGGTGGCTGACGCTGAATTGGAAATAGAGATGTGCGGAAGCGAAATCATAAGCAAAAAAATAACCGGCAAAATACAAGATATACGCAACGAGGGTATAGACGAAGATTTCATTTACAGATTTGAAGAAAGTATCAGCAAAATAAACAGTTATGTAAATCGCAAGATAGCAGATATAACTTCAACAATAAGTATGAGAGACTGTTTCTTCGGCAATGCTCCCTTCACGGATTTGGTACACAACATACAGTTAAAACAGACCGGTGCCGATATATCGTTCTGTGCCCCACTGTCTTTTGACATTCAGATACCTGAGGGGCCTGTGTTTGTAAGCGATATGTTCAAAATCTGCCGGTTTGAAAACCAAGTATACGTACTGAACATGACCGGCGAGGAGATACGTAAATATCTTGAAATGAGTTATGGGTTATGGGCAAATACGATGAAAACTCCTGATGACCATATAATGCTGCTTGATGATGCAAATCAAGACGACATGCAACGAAGAGGATTCAAGAACTTCACTTTCAACTTTGACAGTGCTGCCGGCATAGACTATGAGGTTGATGTGACACGCCCCGAAGGAAATAGGATAAACATTATTAGGATGAGCAACGGAAAGCCATTCGACAAAAACGCATGGTATAAGGTCGTGATGAACAGTTACAGAGGAAGCGGAGGCGGAGAGCTACTGACAAAGGGTGCCGGAATACCCAAAGACTCATTGGCAGGAAGAACGGTATATCAGAGTGAAAAAGACCAGAGATATTATATAATGAAAGAAATAGAGGATACCGGCATTGTAACGCCGACAGCTAACAGAAACTGGAAATTTGTGCCTGAAAAATGGACTATACAGGCAATAAAAAGAGACAGACAAATTATTTTCGGGAAATAAGTACTATCATGAAGAAGCATTACTTTGTATTCCACAAAGACTATATCCTGCTGGAAAAGCATGAAGACGGTTCTTTCAACATACCATACTCTGAAGTTCCACCAACAACAATTACGAATAGAGCGGACATTATGACCGTCACAGCAGCTGACGGAGAGGAAGTATTGACGTACAGCGTAGACATTCCCATTGCTGACAACTCTGGACTTGAACTATGCGGACTGAGAGAGAGTTACTACAAACTGCCATACAGTCAATACCTGAAAGCCGGAAAATGCAAAGAATTATTGTATTGGGATCACAACTCTAAATTTTGCGGCGCATGTGGCGGACTTATGCAAAAAAGCACAGACATCAGCAAGAAATGCGGTAAGTGCGGGAAAGAAGTCTGGCCCCAGTTGGCCACCGCTGTCATCGTTTTGATTAGTAAAGGCAACGATATATTGCTTGTACACGCAAAGAATTTCCGTGGTAATTTCTATGGGTTGGTGGCAGGCTTTGTTGAGACGGGTGAGACACTTGAACAAGCCGTATCGCGCGAGGTTCTCGAAGAAACCGGACTAAAAATTAAAAATATCAAATACTTCGGAAGTCAACCTTGGCCATACCCTTGCGGACTGATGATTGGTTTCACGGCAGACTATCAAGAGGGAGAAATAAGCCTGCAACAATCCGAACTTACGTCTGGTTCATGGTTTGATGCGGCAAACCTCCCCACCATACCGGAAAAACTGTCTATCGCCCGAATGTTAATCGACGACTGGCTGAAAAAGCAAAAGAATAAAAACTAATACTCTATCAACTCCATCGACATTTTACCATCAAAGGATATTCTTGTATCAAGCAAATAACAACTGGCACCATCAGGCACACAGATAATGGTATTAAAGTGAAATCCTTTCGAGTCTACCGAATCAAACTCTATATTGCTCAATATTGCCTGTGAGAGGAAACCGTCAGGAACGAACCTTGAATACATTCGCTTGTTGAAATCACGAGAATATAACTTTTTAGTACCATTAAAGACACTGATGTGAATGATATTATCATAATAAACGCTCTCCACCTTCACCCCATCGTCATTGTAGGAATACTTTATCACCTTATACGTTGTAGGATTTACGGCTATATAACAATGATAGCGTACGCTGTTATACACCACAACCGTATCTTTCTTCAAATCGTGTGTAACGATTGGCAATTGAGGCTTTTCTATTTTAAAGGCTTTTTCTTTATCCGGTTCCATGCTTTTCACCAGTTTCAGAACATCACCATTATGATTTTTCAACAAAAACAAGTTCTTTGTCAATTTCAAAATCGGATATTTGGTTATGTCACGACCGATACATAATGTATCCGCACTGACACGGAAAAATGTCGGCTGACTTGTGGTATCAGGATAAAAGATAGTATCCTTTTCTATCTTAAAAACAGGGGCTTCGGTTTCGAAGTCGACCCAAATTCCTTGTAAATTTGCTTTGGCTTCTTTGTCTTCCGTTATAAAACCAACCTGTGATTGTTTTTCATTTTGTCCACACCCGCAAACAAAAACAACAATGAGGAATAAAAGAAAAAGCCACTTGTTCATTCTATAAGTATTATATGTATATATCATTTGCCAATACAATGATACTCGAAACCGTTCTCTTTAAGCTCCTCGCTATCAAATATATTACGCCCGTCTATCACCAGAGGATATTTCATGGCTTTCTTTATGACCATCCATGTAGGCAAACGAAATTCTTTCCATTCAGTAAGCAGAAGCAAAGCATCTGCATCAAGCACCGCATCATATTTGTCACGACAATAAGTAACCTTATCACCGATGCGCCGTTTGCACTCATCCATGGCTACCGGGTCATAGACCCGGACTGTGCAACCGGCTGAAAGCAAATGTTCTATCATGACAAGAGCTGTACTTTCCCGCATGTCATCCGTTTCCGGCTTGAAAGACAAACCCCACAAAGCAATCGTCTTACCTTGTAAGCCGACTTCCTTATATACATTTTTCAATTTGTCAAACAACACTGCTTTCTGCTTTTCATTGACTCGTTCAACGGCTTTAAGGACTTCCATAGAATATCCTTTCTTGTCAGCTGTCTTTATCAAAGCCTTGACATCTTTTGGAAAACAAGAACCGCCATAGCCGCATCCGGCATACAAGAACTTCCTGCCTATACGTGTATCAGCCCCTATTCCCGCTCTTACCATATTGACATCCGCACCGACCAACTCACACAAATTAGCAATATCGTTCATAAAGGAGATGCGGGTAGCCAACATCGAGTTTGCGGCATATTTAGTCATTTCGGCCGAAGGAATATCCATAAATATGACACGGAAGTTGTTTATAAGGAATGGTTTATATAATTTAGTCAGGACTTTCTTTGCCTGTTCACTCTCGACTCCAACAACAACACGATCGGGAGACATGAAATCACTTACGGCATTACCTTCCTTTAAAAACTCAGGGTTACTTGCCACATCAAATTTCACGTCTACCCCACGCTTATCCAGCTCATCCTGGATTGTCGCACGCACTTTGGCCGCAGTTCCGACAGGAACCGTACTCTTGGTTACCACCACGAGATATTTAGTCAAATTCTTGCCAATGGTGCTCGCTACCTCCAACACATATTTGAGATCTGCACTACCGTCTTCATCCGGTGGGGTGCCAACAGCCGAGAAAACAATCTCCTGATCATTCAGTACAGAAGCTAAATCGGTCGTAAACCTCAATCTCCCGGCCTTTACGTTTTTCACAACCAACTCATCCAGCCCCGGCTCATAAATAGGTATTTCGCCTCTTTTAAGACGCTCGATTTTATTTAAATCGACATCTACACATGTGACATTCGCCCCTGTATCAGCAAAACACGTTCCGGATACAAGACCAACATAGCCGGTACCTATTATAGCTATATTCATTTTTCAGATATTAATACTCAATCAAACAAAACCGCATCTTTAAGCAATTGCGCTTTGAGATCCTTGTCGCTCATCACAACATTATTTTCCTCAATCGGCCACTTAATTCCAAGCGCAGGATCATTATACAATATACTCGCCTCGCTCTGTGGCGAATAAACATTGTCCACCTTATAGGTAAACACCGCTTCATCGCTCATTACAAGAAACCCATGAGCAAAACCACGCGGTATAAAAAACTGTCGCTTGTTCTCTTCACTAAGTTCAACCATCACATGTTGCCCGAAAGTAGGACTGCTTTTACGCAGGTCGACCGCAACGTCAAGTACTTTCCCTTTTATGACACGGACCAATTTGGCCTGAGAAAATTCTCCTTTTTGATAATGCAGACCGCGCAATACACCATAACTTGATTTTGACTCATTGTCTTGTATGAAATCGACATGACCTATATTGCTTTCAAAGTCAGCTTTTTTCCAAGCCTCGAAAAAATATCCACGTGCGTCATTAAAGACTTTCGGCTCTATAATATAAACACCTTCTATACTTGTTTTTTTGTATTCCATAAGATAATAAAGATTTATATTTCCGTTGTGCAAATGTAATAAATAAATTCCGTTTAGATATTGTTTTGCCAATTTAATTCTACATTAACTTGCTTTTATTTGCAAATATCCGCGAAAAGACTTAATTTTGCAGCCATGATTGAATTGGAAAGACATATTGAGATTCTTTTACTTGGTAATGACTGTGTAATAGTCCCCGGATTAGGAGGCTTTATGGCACATCACTCAGAGGCGCGTTATGACGACAACGAACATTTATACCTGCCGCCATTGCGCACAATAGGATTCAATCCACAACTTAAATTAAATGATTCTTTACTTGCCCAGTCATATATTGAGGCATACGATATAAGTTATCCGGAGGCAATACGAAGGATAGAAGAAGAAGTACATGAGTTGAAACAACATCTTCGGAACGACGGTAAATACGAGCTGAACGATATTGGGATATTATACATCAACGAAGAAAACAAGTATAATTTCGAGCCATGTGAATGCGGAATACTATCGCCGGATTTATACGGTTTGGATTCTGTTGAAATAAAAAAAATATCAAAAGATGAAATGACTTCATCCATAGCCGATATTGACAAGGAGGTCATTATATCCGAGAATACCGAAATTGAGGATGACAACCTTTCAGACGATAAAACAATAAGAATCAAGGTCGCATGGATTAGAAACGCTGTTGCTGTAGCCGCGTCACTCATTGCATTCTTATTCATCACGACTCCTATCTCAAACAGTAACAACAGCTATATCACCGGAAATATCAATAATGGAATAATATCCAATATCAATCCGACATCCGGTAGTGAAAAAATGCACAAAATAACTCCAAAAGAGATTAAGGCAGCTGTTTCACAAAAAGATACTATCACAGGCATTAAACCGGATGCAAATCACAATATATCCACAAAAGATCAAGATACTGGAGCATACTGCATTGTTTTGGCGAGTAGAACGACAGAAAGAAATGCTAATATGTATATTCAGGAATTACATAAAAACGGGTATAAAGACGCACATATATACATCAACAACAATATCGTAAGGGTCGTATATGGCCATTACAATAATGAGTCCGAAGCGTATTCCGCATTGCGTTCTGCACATAATAATGAATATTTTGAACAAGCTTGGGTATATAAAAAGAAATGAAAAGAGTAAGATGCCCGAAATGTGATAACTATATCACATTTGATGAAACAAAATACGAATCAGGCCAATCACTGTTGTTTGAATGTCCTGAATGTGGAAAACAGTTTAGAATAAGAATTGGAGTATCTAAATTGCGAGCAACTCAAAAGGAAGAAAATCCCGATGAGAATGCAAATGAAAACGGCTTTGGTTCTATTGTTGTGATAGAAAACGTCTTCCATTATAAGCAAGTCATCCCATTACAATATGGAGATAATGTCATAGGACGCTATATGAAAGGTAGCAAAACAAATACTCCTATCGAGACCAACGATCCAAGTATAGATATAACACATTGTATAATAAATGTCTGTCGCGACAAAAAAGGTAAATTGAGATATATTTTACGTGACGGTCCTAGCTATACCGGAACATTCGTTGATAATGAAATTTTAGGCGATAAAGAACGTAGGGTTATCAGCGACGGCTCTCTTTTCACGATTGGAGCTACAAGTATAATACTACGGGAAGCCCAAACCAAAGATACAGATAGTATTTAGATTTTTTGTTCAAACACTTTCATTATCATCGTTTGATATGTGATAATGAGTAACCCATATTTGCCTTGCATCTAAAAATCAGGCTCAAATTCTGTATCAATAAATTTATTGATACAGAATTTGAGCCTGATCAATTGTTAATCGGCCTTATAAATTTATTTACTCATCAGGACATAAGTATTTCTTACCTGTTTGCTTGATAAGTTCACGAGCATAGTTTGCAGGATATCCGGGACGTTCAACCTTTGAACCAAGACCATATTTTGTTCTTGTAAATTTACCGTCTTTCTCTGGTTTAACTATCATATCATTGTATTTTACAATAAGATAGAAAGCGAGTTGCTGCCAACGAGAAAGCATTTGACCAGCTTTTTCAGCTGTATAATTTGTCAAATATTCCACAGCCTGTGCCGGCTCTTTAGCATATAACTCCATTGCCTGTTTCTCAACCTCCATCTGCAAGTCAAAATAAGATGCATCAAGAGAATCACGAACAGCTTCAAGACTATGAAACATCTGGCTATATCTGGGATATACCATATTACTAACCCAATTGCAAACCCAATAAGCACTATTCATTTTAAATGTTAAGGCATCAGCACCAGGAGCATTATAACATTCCGGAACACGTACTGCACAACAATAAACAGGAGTGAATGGTACCATATTCCCGTCATCATTGCCAAACCACAATATTCCACCTATCTCACGAGGAAGCCATGAACGCATCTGACTTACATAAACGAAACCAGACTGTTGGGTCGACGTGGGACGTTCGTTGAAATATGTCTTGCCATCAACTTCAAACGCCAATGGTGTAGGGCGGTAAGGCATCTGCCATATTCCGCCACCTATATCACTGTCAAGAGCGAACGGTGTCCCCTCATAATGGTCACGCATACAGTTTTCCAAATCATGAACACTTATCTTTTTATTAGGCGTAATCCATAAAGGCATTGGTTTCGCATCTTTAACCTTACCTTCGGCGTATGGTATATACTGAGCCATTTCGGTACTATAATGATTGAAAAAACTCCAAACACGAGCTTCACAATAGCGACGTCCGCCAAAATCCGGATAAGCATAAGCCTCACAGAAGCTGAAATCAGCATCCTTTCCATCAAACCATCCCTTACTGCGAGCAAACTTTATAACATTCTTTGAATACATTACATTCTGCTTGTCTTTCTGGTTAAATGTACGTATTCTGCTTTGATTTGCATGCGCACAGATTGCATCATCCGGTATACGCAAAGCTACCCATACTACGGATTTACTACCGGCTCCGCATCCCATCATCTCCATTATCCACGCTTCATTAGGGTCACAAACAGTAAACGTCTCCCCCTCGCTATTGTATCCGTATGTCTCTGCCAAAGTTGTCATAGTCCTAATAGCTTCACGAGCAGTACGAGAACGTTGTAATGCAATATAAATCAATGAACCGTAATCAAGAATACCGGTTGAATCCACCATTTCTTCGCGCCCTCCGAATGTTGTCTCTCCTATCGTAACCTGATATTCATTTATATTTCCAATAACATTGTAAGTCTCAGGCGCTTCTGGTATTTCTCCGTGATACTTGTTAGTATCCCAGTCAAAAATTTTACGCATTGCTACTTTCTCATGCTTGGCAGCCGGATAATGACATAATGTCTGATACATTCCATAATCATCAGCACTATACGTACACATCACGGAGCCATCCGCACTTGCTTTCTTACCAACGATAAGATTGGTACACGCCATGGCACTTCCATACACCATAAGCGCAAATACTATTAACGCTTTCTTTCTCATCATTATTTATATTAAACTCTTTTTCTATTTCATTTATTCTTTCTACAAATATTCGTAAATTAGGCTTAATACACAATTTTAGTATTAAACACCCTTGTATTTTCACGATGATCTGTTGCGAAGAATTTCAAGTGATGAACATTTCCAGTCTTCTCTATTGGTGTATCACTTAAATCACAGACTACCATTGAGCACTTTTCAACTTTCTCGAAAAGTACAAACCGACCATCGACATATCCCTTATAAGTCTTGATCCCGCTTTTGTTATCATCTACTTCCAATTCTACAACAGCCAATTTGCTCCATTGTTCCTGTCTTACCGGAGTTATTTCCGGAGCTTCATCGTCATAATCCAACTCATATAAAAGTCCTAGATCCCTTATTTGTCCTGTCACCCAACCGTTTCTATACTCGCCTCCATAATACCGATATTTATCATCATGCCCGACGATAAAAAGTTTGCTCGGATCCTTTACCTTTCCTTTAACAGCAATACTCAGTTCAGCCCATTGTAATAACGGATATGAAGTATTACTAAAAGAATACATTGGAGAACTCTTGCCTTCCTTTTGCCTTACCTCTGGTCTCAAATGAATATCGTCCGCCAAAGTACCGTAAGGAATTACAAGCTGCATGCCCGGCAATGAATAACAATTTGTTTTATCCCACTTCAGCATTAACGTAAAATCCCCATCGTCATCCTCTTTCGAAATATTTTGTGCAATTCCACTCACCACAAATTTGTAATTTGACGTATTTCCAAATATATCCCGTAAAATATATTCCAAATGATAATCACGCTCTTCATTTATGTCTACTATCCCCAAACTATCATCCGCTTTCAACATGTCAAGCCTGTTGCTTGGTGTCGTAAATGATTTCATATACCATACTCCGCTTTGATAATAATGACCGTAATCTCCCCAAACATTCACCATCCTTGTGCTTTGCGAGGGGAAGTCCGTAACACATGCATGAAAAACTTCCTTTCCATCAACCAATAGTATTGTTTCATACACTCCATATCTATTATACGTGGCCTCTGAATAATCATTTGCCCATAAACCAAATCCAATTTTACCCCAACCTATGAAATGCTCCTCCATGTTATGTGAGATAAATCGAAATGCCTGACAGGTACGATTTTTATTAAACAATCCCAAATCCTTCATCGGATACACCAGAAATCCGTGAGCCATTGGTGGGGTCTCATCTTTAATATATGAACTTAACACACTAAGAGGATCTAATAATCTACCAGTTTTTGTGTCTCGCAATTCAAGATGCAAGTGTGGAGCTTGACTAGCACCCGTATTTCCACTAACAGCGATAAGTTGTCCTTCAGACAATGGGCAATCCAATGGAGACAATCTTACGTCTGCAATATATGATTGATTTTCATACTGCCATTTCCTCAATAGCGATTTTATGCGTGGTGAAAAAGATTTCAAATGACAATACACGCTGGTCTTTCCATCCGGATGAGCCACATAGACAGCATTACCGAAGCCAAACATTCCGACTGTAATTCTGCTCACATATCCTTCACCGATAGAATAGATAGGTTTACCCTCTACCCCACCTGTTTTCACATCAATACCGTTATGGAAATGATTGGGGCGAGGCTCACCAAAATTCCCCGCCAAAGACATTTCATAGTCTACCGGCGGGGTGTAATTGATTGATATTGCCAAAAACAATCCGGCAATAAAACTCAACATGCCTTAAAACTCATATCAAGTCCTTTTACCGAGTGTGTCAAAGCGCCAACAGAAATAAAATCGACCCCACACTCTGCATAATCACGAATAGTGTCGAATGTTATTCCACCGCTCGACTCAACTTCGTATACACCATTCACAAGCTCTACAGCTTTCCTGGTATCATCCACAGAGAAATTATCAAGCATTATTCTATTCACTCCACCACAGTCAAGCACCTGACGCAACTCATCAAAATCACGAACCTCTATTTCTATTTTCAAGTCAAGTCCATTGGTTTTGAGATAATCATGACATCTGTTTATTGCATTGGATATACCTCCTGCAAAGTCTATATGATTGTCTTTCAGCAATATCATATCGAAAAGTCCGATACGATGATTGCACCCTCCACCTATCTTTACAGCCTGCTTTTCAAGCATTCGCATTCCGGGTGTTGTTTTTCTTGTGTCCAATATTCGCGTTTTCGTTCCTGCGATACGCTCCACATATTTATTAGTCATGGTTGCAATACCGCTCATACGTTGCATTATATTCAACATGAGCCTTTCTGTTTGCAACAAAGAACGTACTTTTCCCGTGACAACCATCGCCACGTCACCTTTACTCACCTTAACACCATCATTTATAAGCACTTCCACATTCATTGACGAATCAAAACGTGCAAAGACCTTTTGGGCTACTTCCACTCCTGCCAATATACCGTCCTCCTTTATCAGAAGATGCGATTTTCCCATAGCTTCATCCGGTATGCAACATAGCGTTGTATGATCCCCATCACCTATATCTTCCGCAAAAGAAAGATCTATCAGTCTGTCTGTCAATTCGTTTACACTTAACATAGCTATCTCTATTATATTATATTATAAATAAATACCAAATCCTACTCGGAAACCTACAGTACTATAATCACTGTGACTCTTGAAAGACTGATTATAATATATTTCCGGTTCAATTGTTACGGTATGGCTGATGAAAAAAGCATAACCCACCTGCAAACTCGGCATAAAATCATCATAATTATTGTTTGAATGCAGATAATTTACAGATGCTCCTAAATACAATCCGTTCTGAACTATATAATAACGTGCGCCTGCGCCAAGAGTATAAGCAGCCGGCACGTCTTTTTTCTTATCATAGCCGATCTGTCCCGTTATCATGAAATCTTCACTGAAAAGATAACCGGCTTTGGCTTGTAAGCCCAAAGAACTTTTTTCTGTTCCGTTATAACTCAGGTTTAGCCCAGACAAAGAAGAGCCTATATACTTCTTACCTTGCTCAAATTGCGCATTGGCAGCCATTGTCACAACCAATCCGACAAGCATAAAAACTAATTTCTTTTTCATTGTTCTATTATTTAATTTTGTGATTTTTTATATTTCCCGTACCACATCCTAAACCACACCGTCGCTATCACAAAAACGAGTGTGCCCAAAGCATAAGCTACCTGAGCATCCATATGAAACACTTGCCTTGAAGCGAAAAGGAAAGTAGCACATACAGTGGTCATAAATAATGCCGGTATCAATGCTATTATATAACACTTATTCTCCCTTACAAGATATACTGTAAGTGTCCATAAAGTAAATACAGACAATGCCTGATTGGCCCATCCGAAATATTGCCATATTATATTAAATCCGTCCGGATTGCCAATCTGCCACAACAAAAACATAATAGAAACAACAAACAACGGAACAGAAATATAAAAACGTTGCAATATGTTTTTTTGTCCGATACTGATATTTTCCGCAATAATCAAACGAGCAGATCTGAAAGCCGTGTCACCACTCGTAATCGGAGCGGCAACAACACCAAGCAGAGCCAACACTCCACCAACAACACCCAACCAATCATTACAAATGATATTCACCACGGCTGGAGCCGATGTATGGAACCCCGTTTCTCTCGCTGCCTCCAATACATGATAGCCAGGGGTCGGCTCTCCATAAAAGAAATACATCGACACGGTAGCCCATATCAACGCTACAATTCCCTCTGTTATCATAGAACCGTAAAAGATCGGACGCCCCATCTTCTCACTCTTCACACAGCGAGCCATCAAGGGACTTTGTGTAGCGTGAAAACCACTAATTGCGCCACAGGCCACTGTTATAAACAGGCAAGGGAATATATTGTCTGTCCACGATATATCGGTTTTTACAGCCATATTATCAAGACCATCCCAAAATTCCGGTAAACGTGGCATCTCGATGAGAAGAATTACCATCAATGCCAACGCCATGAAAAGCAGGGATATGGCAAACAACGGATAGATCTTGCCTATCACCTTATCTATAGGCAACATTGTCGCTACCACATAATAAATAAATATTACAAATACCCACATCATGGAAGAACCTCCGATTGACTCAAGTATCACTGCCGGACTGTACACAAAAACCGTTCCAACCATTATTAACAACAATACCGTGAATACAAGCATTATTTTCTTTGCTGCCTGTCCGAGATACTTGCCTACCAAAACAGGAAGACCGCTTCCCCCGTTACGCATAGACAACATTCCACTGAGATAATCATGCGTGGCGCCGGCAAAAATACATCCTAACACTATCCAAAGATAACAAGACGGCCCGAATTTAGCCCCCATTATAGCTCCGAAAATAGGTCCTGTACCTGCTATATTGAGAAACTGAATCATGAATATCTTCCAATTAGGAAGAACAATATAATCTACCCCGTCAGCCTTTGCCACCGCAGGTGTAATCCTGTCGTCCGGACCAAAGACCCTTTCTACGAAACGGCCATAAAAAAAGTACCCGATTACCAAAGCCGCAAGGCTCAATATAAAAGAAATCATATTATCGGTTTTTATTTTAAAATCTTCATGCAAAAGTAAGTATTTAATTTGAGATATAAAAAAATAATGATAACTTTGCGCCAAAATACTTTAAACATGAAAGTTTTAAAACGTATATATAAATACATAGCTATAATATCACTCTTTTTTTCTATCTCTCAATTATCGGCCAATGCACATATCCCGTCACCCAAACACGAGGTGCGGGCAGTATGGCTCACAACAATAGGAGGGCTTGACTGGCCGCACTCTTATGCACGGTCGGAAAACTCAGTGAAAATACAAAAGAAGGAGTTATGCGACATTCTTGACAAATTGAAAAAAGCAAACATAAATACCGTTCTGCTACAAACACGTATACGAGGAACAGTCATTTATCCATCGGCATACGAACCATGGGACGGTTCTATGTCAGGTATTCCCGGGCTTTCACCTGGATATGACCCATTGGCATTCGCCATAGACGAATGCCACAAACGGGGAATGGAGCTACACGCATGGGTTGTCACCATCCCCATAGGAAGATGGAACAACACCGGGTGCAAAAAGTTGAGATATAAATATCCGAACATGATAAAAAGAATAGGTGATGAAGGATACATAAACCCCGAACACCCACAAGCCGGTCCATACATATCAGATATATGCGGTGAGATTACAGAAAACTATGACATAGACGGGATACACCTGGATTACATCAGATATCCTGAAACATGGAACAGGAAAATCAATCGCAGACAAGGCAGAGAATATATAACCGATATTGTGAAAATGATACATAACAGGGTGAAAGGAAGAAAACCATGGGTTAAAATAAGCTGCTCACCAATAGGAAAATTTGATGATTTGACAAGATATAGAAGTCACGGTTGGAATGCTTATACCACAGTATGCCAAGATGCACAAGGCTGGTTACAAGACGGATTTATGGACGAATTATTCCCGATGATATACTTTAAAGGCAACCAGTTTTATCCGTTTGCCCTTGACTGGAAAGAGAACAGTAATGGGCGAATAATCTGCGCAGGATTAGGCATTTATTTCATGTCTGATAAAGAAAAAGATTGGGAAGTTGAGTTGTTTAAAAGAAAGATGAATGTATTAAGAGCAAACGGAATGGGGCATGCATTCTTCCGCTCACGTTTCTTCACGGAAAATATCAAAGGAATATATGATCTTACTTCCGATGAAATCGATAAAAATCCAGCGTTGATACCACCGATGACATGGCAATGGAATGTTAAACCGTCCGCACCATCGTCCATGACCATTACCAATACAAAAACAGGATATCTCATCTGTTGGAACGGTGCCAAAGACATGTCAGACGGTACTTACCTATCTTATAACATATATTCATCTCCTTCATATCCCGTAGACATCGATGATGCAAGAAACATCATTGCTACACGATACTTGAAACAAGAAATATTCATAGCTCACGAAAGAAACAAAAGACCACGATATTACGCTGTAACAGCCATGGACAGGTACGGTAATGAAAGTCAGCCTATAACCATTCCCCCAAAAACAACAAAAGAAAACAGAAGTTATTTACTAAAAAACGATGGCAAGACACTAAGTGTACCACAAAAAACAAACATTCTATCGGCTGATTATCTGATAATTGAAACACTTCAAGGAGGAATTGTTGCAACAAGACCGTATATCGATGAAACCGCCGATATTTCAAATCTTTCGGAAGGAATGTACGTTCTAAGGTCGTTAGGTCAAAAAGGCATAACTCACAGACTTGGAACATTCATAATAAAACGGCATTAATCTTATAAATTAAGAATCAGAAATAAAGACGATACTAAATAAAATGCGAAGAGCGGATAAATGTAATGCGAAAACCCCGATTAAAATACAAAAAGGCTTAATCATGGTGTTACATAGATGACAAATCTCAAGCCATACTTATTGTTCCGCAGACTGATTATATTAATGTATATCGAAAGAATAAGATAGCTTTTTATAAAAAAAATCCAAATTTATTTCCTTTTACCGCTGAAAATCAGTATATTTGCACTCCAATTAACGAAAAAGGGATAAAATATTATAAATAATTCAGATATTCACAAACAATTAAAATGACTAAAGCAGATATCATAAACAAGATTGTAGCAGATACCGGATTGGCTAAAAAAGACGTTGCAACTACAATTGAAGCCTTTATGGAAGAAATACGACAAAGCTTGACAGAAAAAAAAGAAGATGTATTCCTTAGAGGCTTTGGCAGTTTTATTGTTAAGCACCGTGCACAAAAGACAGCCCGTAACATTTCAAAGAATACAACCATAGTCATTGAGGCTCATGATTACCCCGGATTTAAGCCGGCAAAGAGTTTCATTGAAAAAATGAAATAATCAAACATTTAATAATAATCAAATTAAAATCTTAAGCTATGCCAAGCGGAAAAAAGAAAAAGGGCCACAAGATGGCAACTCACAAGCGTAAAAAGAGATTGAGAAAGAACAGACACAAGAGCAAATAAGCAGAGCTTGATTGCAAGTCTATTCAAAAAAGAAATGAGAGGAGTGTGTCAATAAAGTTCATCAGAACTTTGGCACACCCTTTCTATTTAAGAAACAGACGAGAATTACAAGAAACAAGAAGAAATGACAAGCGAAGTAATTATTGATGTACAGCCCAAAGAGATCTCCATCGCTTTACTTGAAGACAAAAGCCTGGTGGAATATCAGAACGAGACACGTTCCGCATCTTTCTCCGTAGGCAACATCTATGTGGCAAAAGTAAGAAAACTGATGCCCGGGCTAAACGCATGTTTCGTAGACGTGGGATTTGAGCGAGATGCTTTCTTGCATTACCTTGATTTAGGTTCTCAATTTAACTCATACGAAAAGTATCTCAAACAAGTACAAAGCGACAGAAAAAGACTTTATCCGATATCAAAGGCATCAAGACTGCCTGACCTTAAAAAGGACGGAAGCGTACAAACGGCCCTAAAAGTAGGACAGGAAGTGATGGTACAGATTGTCAAAGAACCAATATCCACAAAGGGACCGCGTCTGACATGCGAACTTAGTTTTGCCGGACGATATATTGTCTTGATACCATTTAATGATAAAGTCTCTGTTTCCTCAAAAATTAAAAAAGGCGAAGAACGAGCAAGGCTCAAGCAACTCATCCAAAGCATAAAACCCAAGAACTTTGGAGTTATTGTGCGTACCTCTGCCGAGGGTAAACGAGTTGCGGAACTGGATACAGAATTAAAGATTTTGCTTAAACGTTGGGAAGATGCCATAACAAAAGTGCAGAAAACCACCGTACGCCCGCAAGTTGTATTTGAAGAAACAGGGAGAGCCGTCGCTCTATTGCGAGATTTATTCAATCCCACTTATGATGGCATTTATGTCAATGACACGGAGATTTTCAGCCAAATAAGAGATTATGTCGGGTTAATAGCCCCTGACAAAGTAGACATTGTAAAACAATATAATGGGCAAGTGCCCATTTTCGACAATTTCAATGTCACAAAGCAAATTAAATCCGCTTTTGGAAGAACCGTAAATTACAAGCGTGGCGCTTATCTCATCATTGAACATACAGAAGCCTTACACGTAGTGGATGTCAACAGCGGCAACAGGACAAGAGCTGAAAACGGACAAGAGGCAAATGCGCTTGAAGTAAACCTCGGTGCCGCCGATGAACTGGCACGCCAACTACGCTTACGCGATATGGGAGGTATAATTGTTGTCGATTTCATTGACATGAACCTTGCAGAAGACAGACAAATGCTCTATGAGCGCATGTGTAAAAACATGCAAAAAGACAGAGCAAGGCATAATATACTGCCGCTAAGCAAGTTCGGACTGATGCAAATCACCCGCCAAAGAGTGCGTCCGGCAATGGATGTTAACGTGGAAGAGACATGCCCGACATGTTTCGGACGCGGCAAAATAAAATCAAGCATACTGTTTACAGATCAATTGGAGAGTAAAATTGACCGTTTAGTCAATAAGATAGGTATCAAGAAACTGTATCTTCATGTACATCCGTATGTAGCCGCCTACATAAATCAAGGATTAGTTTCCATGAAAAGAAAATGGCAAATTAAATATGGCCTGGGAATAAATGTTGTTCCATCACAAAAGATGGCTTTCCTTCAATATGAATTCTATGACAAAAACAAAGAATTCATCGATATGAAAGAAGAAATAGAGATACAGTAGTAAATATAAAAACACGGGAATACAATTAGTTATTTCCGTGTTTTTTTGTATTTCACAGATATTTTTATTTATTTTGCATTGTAACACAAAAAATACCGAAATGAATACCATAAAAACCACTTTCTGGATTTTTCTGTTCCTGACTTTCTATACATACATAGGATATGGGATTATACTTTATGTCATCATAAGAATAAAGAGAATAATAATCCAAAAACAAAAGCAAATTCTACAATCAGAAACCGACCTTCCGGAAGTGACAATGCTTATATGCGCATATAACGAGCAAAATATCGTAAAAATGAAAATGGAAAACATTGGCGCATTGGATTACCCAAAAGACAAACTGCATATCATGTGGGCCACAGATGGAAGTACAGACTCAACCAATGAATACCTGAAAGCATATCCAAGCATTCAAATTACATTCCATCCAGAACGGCGCGGCAAAACAGCCGCAATGAACAGAGCCATACCAAAGATACAGACAGGCATTATAATCATGACCGATGCCAACACAATGATAAATCCCGGAGCGATAAAAGAAATTGTACGCCTATTCAATGACCCGTCAGTAGGATGCGTGGCAGGAGAGAAACGTGTAATGGCAAGAAATAACGAACATACCGCCGCAAAGGGAGAAGGCCTATACTGGAAATATGAAAGCACTTTGAAACGATGGGATTACGAATTATACTCGGCAATGGGAGCCGCCGGTGAGTTATGCGCCATAAGAAAAGAATTATTTGACCCGATACCTGAGGATACGTTGCTTGACGATTTCATCCTTTCCATGGGCATGACAGTAAAGGGATACCGCATTGCATACACCCCATACGCCTATGCGTTTGAATATGGTTCGGCAAACATTGAAGAAGAGTCTAAAAGAAAAAGAAGAATTGCGGCAGGCGGATTACAAAGCATCTGGCGTCTGAAAAACTTGATGAATCCCATTAAATATCCGATAGTAGCATTCCAATTTATTTCCCACAGAGTCCTAAGATGGAGCATCACGCCCATAGCCTTGTTCTCATTGATACCCCTTAACACGATATTGGTCTTCTCAAAAGCCGGAACTATATACACTATTATCTGGGTCTTACAGATAATGTTTTATGCGGCAGCTTTCGGAGGATATCTGTCAGATACACAAGGACGTAGAAACAGAATACTATATGTTCCGTATTACTTTATGTTCATGAATATCAATGTATTCCATGGCATTCGGTATCTGTTCACACACAAAAACACCGGAGTATGGGAAAAAGTGAGAAGAGGGTAAAATATATTATATATGACCATCATTAATTCTATTTTTTGTCGTATCTTTGTCTCTACTAAACGATGAATAAAGATATGGAGAAATATGAACCGGATTTTTTTCTGCAAAAGCTTGCGATATTGGAAGACAGACTCCAAAAAGCATTGGCAGAAAAAGAAAAGGCCGAATACGAACTGAAAAAATGCAAAGACAGTATTCTTAAAGCTGAGAATGCCAGCAAAATGAAATCATTGTTCCTTGCAAATATGAGCCATGAAATTCGTACTCCATTAAATGCCATAGAAGGTTTTTCCACGATCATAGCTGAAACGGAATCCATGGAAGAGCGCATGCAATTTCTTGAAATAATAGAAAGCAATAACAGCAGACTAGGTTTTCTAATAAACGAGATACTTGATCTTTCACGAGTTGAGGCCGGAGAAATTACAATAAAAAAATCCCATACGGATTTAGATGAATTATGCAAGAGCATAAAACATATTTTTAAATTCAAAATAACAGAGTGTGTTAAACTCATGATAGACACTCCCACTGAATCTATCATGCTCAATACCGATGCAAACAGACTTACACAGGTTTTTTCAAACCTTATAAACAACGCAATAAAACATACAAAACAAGGAGCTATAACATTCGGTTACAGACCGGTTGACAACCGCAATAAAATCCGATTCTATGTAAAAGATACGGGAGACGGTATATCGTCGAAAGACATAGACCATATATTTCAAGCATACGTATCAAAAGATGCTGAAACACACTATAACAGCTTCGGACTAGGACTCCCGCTAAGTAAGATCATAATTGAGAAAATGGGCGGACAAATATATGCTGAATCACATATTGGAAAAGGCTCAACGTTCTACTTCACCCTACCCTTTGACGGCTTTTTCCGCAATATAAAGAAAATGTCAACCACAACTTCCGTTACAAGAACATTGCGAATGGATGCTAACGGAGGAACAAATAAAATGAAACTAATCCTTATTGCCGAAGATGAGGATTGCAATTATGAGCTCTTGAAAAAGATTTTATCCAAGCGCTACAGACTTATACGGGCAAGGAACGGTATCGAAGCTGTCACTCTAAACGAGGAAGAAACACCCGACTTGATACTCATGGATATACGAATGCCGGAAATGAACGGCCTGGATGCCACACGGATCATAAAAGAGATAAACATGAATATTCCGGTCATCGCACTAAGTGCATATGCCTTTGATGAACAAATTAAAGACGCAATGAGCGCCGGATGCAATGAATTTATCCCCAAACCGATACACATCGAGCATCTTATTAAAACGATAATTAAATACTTAAACGAATAACCAATCTGAATATGGGAAAATTAGCAGTATATAAATATATCACAATGATGTTTCTGGTAATACAGATAGTATTGTCCATCTTTACCTTTGTAGGTCTGTTCGGTGGCGACGTGCCTCCTTCCGGCAATACGGCAAGAGCCATGCTGGTATATGTATTGCCACTTCTTATAGCTGCAAATGCCTTCATACTGATATATTGGCTTCTTAAACGGCTTTGGATTGTATCTTCAATACCCATTATCACCGTATTGTCATGCATTCCATATATAGGTACAATATATCAGTTCGGCCCGTCAAATACAAATGCAGACAATAGTGCCGGAATAAAAATAGCCACATATAATGTCGCGAACTTCGGCCGTGAGACATCCGGCTTCATGGCACAAGACATTCTTTCGGAAATGAAAAAGCATAAAGTTGACATTCTATGTATGCAAGAATATTCGGATGCCAGTGGTGATAAGAAAAACTCCGACAGCTATAAAGAATATTTCACATACATGGCTACCGGAAACAATGACATGGTAATATATAGCCGCTACCCGATAAAAAAAACAAAAAACATTCCTTTTGAGTATACAAACAACAGTGCAATGTGGTGCGACGTTGATGTAAACGGTAAAAGAATAAGGGTATTCAATGTACATTTGGAAACTACAGGATTTAACAGAACTCTCCAACAAGCCGCCAAACTCACCAACAGCGGAATAAAGGTAGAGAGCAATTCCATTATAAACGCCATTTACAACAACTATACTCTCGGCATGATTATACGGGCTGGGCAAGCCAACACAGTGGCCCTTGAAAAGCGCGACTCAGACATTCCGACAATATTATGCGGCGATTTCAACGATGTTCCATATTCATACGTATACAATACTATGCTCGGTGACATGACAGACGGATTTAAAGAATGCGGAAGCGGATGGATGCGCACATACAGGGGTAAGAAATCCGTACGTATAGATTATATTTTTCACGATAAAAGTATGACCGGACTGACATACTACAATACACAACTTACATATTCAGACCACTATCCCGTGTTTATGAAAATAGAAATATAAAAACCTGGTATCACGGAATTGCATTCCGTGATACCAGGTTTTTCAGATAACCTTAAATCTTATTCTGAATGTGCGCAGATGCTCATCCCAGTTTGTCCCAAGCATCTCGAAACGTCCTATTTGCGACGTGGAGCGGACGTGCTTGCCTATACACGGACACACGTCATAATCCCCAATACGCACAAGACGGATTACCTCTGATGCATCATCAGGTAATTTTTCCAATGTCACACCATAATATTTACCACCGGGTGCTGTATTTTCCTCTGTCAAGTCGGCAATGTTCACGAACTCAAAAGTAACCGGAAGATCCATTTCTATAAGCTCGTTCATTCTATCAGCAATAGCCTTTTCCTCTTTCCGGTCCGGCTTGTGGTCTACCACATAAGTTATTTTACTTTTCTTACGCTCTATATGTGCATTACCGGAACGTCCACAACCAAACATCCTGATCATGGTCTGATTCAACAGATGTTCCGCTGTGTGACTTTGTGGATGCTCCTCCTTGTTATGCGCATTCAAAACAAACTCATTCATATCAATGCTTACAACAAAATTTCCATACACGACCGTAACATGAGCCGACACTCATCCTGACCGGCTTTCCTTTGGACAAAGACAGCACCATCTTATCATCCGTCAACAAATCCTCTGCTTGATATCTCCCCTCAGGCATGTCAAGAAAGTCAAAAGCATGTTCAGGAATTTTCACGTCACACTCAGATCGTTCACTCGAGAAATTGGCAACCACGAGAAGCGCTTCACTACCATACTTCCGCAAAAACGCATAAAGATTACTACCTATATGGCTGTTTGCATACATTAAATCATAAAACTCACCTTCTGCCACTGCCTGTTCATTCGTAGCCACATTCAGCACTTTGGCATATACGGCCCCTAACGTTCTCTCCTCTCTTGTCTGTTTACGCCTGTCATAATACCCACGGAAAACAGAAGGCACCGACCAATAATCAAATATAGTAGTGCGGCCGTCTACTCCACTAAATCCCTCCTTATCCATCCCTGACTCTCCAAATTCCTGACCGGCATAAAGCATGAACGGATTTTGGCGCATCAACACACTGACGATAAGCCCCGGCACCCCTTTGGCACCGCTGGCCGCAAAGAAATCACTCGCAATGCGTTGCTCGTCATGATTTTCAAGAAAGTACAACATGTGGCTGCGTATGTCATCGGTAACCTGCCACTGCCATGTGATATCCGAAGCCTGGCGGTGTCCACAGATTACATCACGCACACAATCATACATTCCCACTTTGTCATACAAATAGTCAAAACCTGCCGATATATAGTTTCTATATTGCGCCGGATCATATACTTCGCCAATAAATTTTATCTCCGGATAACGACATTTCACCTTGTCCGTCGCCCAAGCCCAAAATGCGGTCGGTACCATCTCTGCCATATCACAACGGAAAGCATCTACGCCCTTTGATGCCCAGAAAAGCAATATATCCGTCATCTTGTTCCATGTGTCGGGAACAGGAGAGAAATGTTCGGAGCGGCCGCCGGCATCACAATAATCAATGCCATAGTTAAGCTTCACCGTCTCATACCAGTCATTGCGTCCCGGAGAACAGCCGAAATGGTCATTCCCAGTCGCTTTTGCCGGGAACTCCATGTACGGTTCATCCGCTTCACCCTTTAAATCAATATCCGGACTAAACCGCATGCCCCAGCAATAATAAAAATTATTATCCGTCGAGAAGTGCATTCCATCATTGTCTGTCTCGCCAAGATCCTTCACCCCGTCGGGTTTCGCTATCGAACGATATTGCCGTGCCACATGATTAGGCACAAAATCTATTACCACTTGCATTCCCGCCTTATGTGTGCGCTCCACAAGCGCCTCAAACTCAGCCATCCGATTGTCTACGTCATCGGCTATATCCGGGTCTATATCATAGTAGTCGGTAATGGCATACGGAGATCCGGCACGTCCTTTCACTATAGCCGGATGCTGACATGGAATACCGAAAGCCGAATAATCTGTTGTTGTGGCATGACGTATAATTCCGGTATACCATACATGTGTGACTCCCAATGCCTTTATTCTCCGCAATACCTCCCGATCGAAATCACGCATTTTGCCGCTTCCGTTCTCTTCAATGGTACCGCCTTCCTTACGGGTTTGATTACGGTTACCAAACAGTCGGGTGAATACCTGATATATAATAACTTTTTTCATTTATGTGCCTGGTGTTCTTACGTTATGGAAATAAAAACAAAAACGCAGGACACACAGATCTGCTTATACCTTTCTGTGTACCTGCGCCATAACTAATATTACGTTCAGTAATTTATTCTATACCATGTGAAGCCACGCTCTTGTCGATACGACCAATCATACCTTGAAGAGCCTTACCGGGACCGCACTCCGTAAAATCATCCGCACCGCCCGCAATCATATTGCGGACGCTTTCCGTCCAACGCACACTGCTTGTGAGCTGTGCTATCAAATTTGCCTTGATGTCTTCGGGTTCAGTATGGGCATTGCCGTCCACATTCTGATATACAGGACATTTCGGAGCTGCAAATGTTGTCTTCTCGATTGCGGCTTGAAGCTCATCCTTGGCCGGCTGCATGAGCGGAGAATGGAATGCGCCTCCGACTTTCAACGGTAACGCTCTCTTTGCCCCGGCTGCCTTAAGTTTTTCGCAAGCCTCATTTATGGCCTCTATGTTTCCCGATATAACAAGCTGTCCCGGACAGTTGTAATTTGCAGGAACCACCACATGACCGCCCTTGTTCACTTCTGCGCATATTTCCTCAATCTTCTCGTCCGGCAAACCAACAATGGCAGCCATAGTAGAAGGAGCCACGTCGCAAGCCTTCTGCATTGCCATTGCACGTGCATAGACCAGCTTCAGGCCATCTTCAAAACTCAACGCCCCGACAGCCACGAGAGCCGAGAATTCTCCAAGTGAGTGACCGGCAACCATGGCGGGATTGAAATCATCGCCAAGGCACAATGCCGAGATAACGCTGTGCAGGAATACAGCAGGCTGCGTGACTTTGGTCTGTTTGAGTTCTTCATCCGTTCCTTCAAACATGATGTCTGTTATCCGGTAGCCAAGGATATCGTTTGCCTTCTCAAAAAGTTCTTTTGCCAATGGATTATTGTCGTAAAGGTCTTTGCCCATTCCGACAAATTGTGCTCCCTGACCGGGAAAAACAAATGCTTTCATATTCAATATTTGTTATAATTTATAATTAATTGCAAAGTTACTATTTTTCTACGAATTTACCAAAACGCAACATGAATATCACTGCAACCGTGTTGAATTATATTTACAAAACACTATTTATATTTCGATTATTTGGAAAATATAAATCCCATGGCTGAAAAAATCGCAGTATTTACTCTATTTACATAAACAACTATCAATCAACTAAATACATCCAAGAACCATAATACTCATACTTTGCGGACAACAATATTTACGCATTTAATATCCCGTTGGGTTGCATTTAGCGGCTCGTTGCACCGCAACGGGATACTCGTTATCTTCCAACGAGTTGCTAAATGCAACCCAACGGGATACCTATTGCAAAAAAAGGCCGGTCGCCACCTATTGTCACAAACCGGTCTATCGCTTTATATATAGTGTTCTGTATAAGGTTATTATTCTATAATGAGAAAAAACGAAGTGCCAAATTCGTGATTTTATTATTACACTTCAAATCAATCGCTCATTCAGCTTTCTTCAAAGGAACAAGGACACTGAACGTACTACCCTCTCCCAAAACGGACTCAACCTCGACATCACCGCCATTCTTAACGGCAAAGTCTTTGCACAACTGCAAACCGAGGCCGCTTCCTTCTTCGTTATTAGTACCACAAGTACTTTCTCCTCTTGCAAAAAGTCCGGCTATTCGATCCTGACTGATTCCGACTCCATTATCCTTAATGCTCACTCGGGCCATATCGCCGTCTCGTCTCAGAACTATATCAATAGTACCTTCCTCATTGCTGAACTTTATCGCATTACTGATAAAATTCCGGATTACGGTCTTAAGCATATCATTATCTGCACATACAGTAAGCCTTTCTGTACCTAAATCGCAATTCAACTTGATATGTTTTGTCTCAGCTATCATCACATAAATATCCACAATTCCAGGAATTACATCATTAAGGTCAAAGTCTTGATATACAACATTCAACCGTCCTGTCTGGCTCTTCGTCCATTTCAACAGATTGTCAAGCAGTCCGTGTGTTTCTTCCGACTCTTTATTAGCCCTGTCTATCAGACCGAACAACTCCGGGCCTATCATATCGGGAGACACACTGTTCACAAAAAGATTGAGTACCATACGTATGCTTGCCATAGGAGAACGTAAGTCATGGGCAATCACGGAGTACATCTTGTCACGGTTGCTTATCGTATTTCGCAATTCCTCGTTCTGCTTCTCTATTATCCGACGTGCCACCACAAGTGATATCTGCTGCATTACCCGCATTATCAGTTCTTCTTTATTAAAAGGCTTGGTAAGAAAATCGCTCGCTCCTACCTTAAAACCATGTACGAGATCAGAAGGAGTATTGAGTGCCGTGAGAAATATTATGGGGATAGATGCTGTTTCAGGATCATTTTTCAGAATGACAGCCGTATCGAAACCGCTCATATCAGGCATCATGACATCCAACAGAATGAGATCCGGCCGTTCTGACTTTGCCTTTTCTATACACTCATTACCATTGCTTGCCGTACATATTCCGAATTGTTCTTTCGTCAAAAGTATCTTCAACAGCAAAACATTGCTGACAACATCATCTACAATAAGAATTGTATAGTCGCTCCTGTTTATTTTAGCATCCAATACGTTGCCACATTCCATCATTATCTGTCTTTTATTAATATATAGGCAAATATACACTAAATATTCCAAATGTACAATTTTTTCCTTGACTATTTGTCGGTACGGATTGGTTTTGCATAAGCAACACTATGATTTTCACAGAATGACAATATAAAAAAGCGGACAGCCCTTTCACTGGCTGTCCGCTTTCGATATTCATCTATGGTGTTTTACATAATCACCACCTTATTTATACTCCGCCCAACTCTTTATATCAATATCTTCAAGACTCGTCTGGCAAAAAGCGGTAATGAAAGCACTTGCCAGCCGGCTGTTGGTTATCAGCGGCACGTTCAGGTCTATCGCCGCACGACGTATTTTATATCCGTTGCTGAGTTCGCTGACAGTCAAATCCTTGGGAATGTTCACCACCATGTCTATTTCATGATTACGCAACATGTCAAGAGCCTGCGGATGTTCCTTCTCCGATGGCCAATATACCATAGTGTTCTCTATGCCGTTCTCTGTAAGATATCTTGAAGTCCCGCCGGTAGCATACAACTTGTATCCATTAGCGACAAGGGTTCTCGACGCATCCAGCATCTCAGCCTTCTGCTTCGCGCTTCCGGTTGAAAGCAAGATTGTTTTCTCCGGTATGCGGTGTCCGACGGAAAGCATGCTTTTGAGCAAAGCAGTATTCGTATCGTCCCCAAGACAACCCACCTCACCGGTAGAAGCCATGTCGACACCAAGAACAGGATCCGCTTTCTGCAAACGGTTGAAAGAGAACTGACTGGCCTTGATGCCCACATAGTCGAGGTCAAACAAGCTCTTATGAGGCTTTTCGACCGACAGTCCGAGCATTACTTTAGTCGCTATCTCTATCAGATTAATTTTCAATACCTTACTTACAAACGGGAAGGAGCGCGAAGCACGCAGATTACACTCTATGACGAGTATGTCGTTGTCTCGAGCCATGAACTGGATATTGAACGGGCCGCTTATATGCAACTCTTTGGCTATCTGCCTGCTCACACGCTTAATGCGGCGCACCGTCTCAACATATAGCTTCTGTGGAGGGAACTGTATCGTGGCATCACCGGAATGAACACCGGCAAACTCAATATGCTCGGATATAGCATAAGCCAAAATCTCCCCGTCTTTGGCCACGGCATCCATCTCTATTTCCTTGGCATGCTCGATAAAACGGCTCACGACAACAGGATGATCTTCCGATACATTGGCTGCCAATTTAAGAAAACGATCGAGCTCTTCCGCATTAGAGCAAACGTTCATGGCAGCTCCCGACAGTACATACGATGGGCGGACAAGAACCGGGAAGCCGACACGGGCTATAAATTTATCGATATCTTCCATGGAGGTCAAGGCGCTCCACTCCGGCTGGTTAATTCCGTTTCGACTAAGCATTGATGAGAATTTAGCTCTATCCTCGGCATTATCTATATCTTTAGCCGATGTACCGAGAATTGGAACGTGCTGCTCATCAAGGCGGATTGCAAGATTGTTAGGAATCTGTCCGCCGGTAGACACAATGACTCCATGCGGACTTTCCAAGTCGATTATATCCATGACCCGCTCAAATGTCAACTCGTCAAAATACAACCGATCGCACATATCGTAATCTGTAGACACCGTCTCGGGATTGTAATTTATCATAACGGAACGGAATCCTTCTCTTCTTATGGTTTGCAATGCCTGTACACCGCACCAGTCGAACTCTACAGAAGAACCGATACGATACGCCCCCGAACCGAGAACAATGATAGAACGCTTGTCTTTATGGAAATCAATATCGTGCGCGACACCGGCATAAGTGAGGTAAAGATAATTTGTTTGGGCCGGATACTCGGCTGCAAGCGTATCTATCTGCTTGACAAACGGAAGTATACCGTAACGCTTACGAAGATTGCGAACCACAAGACCAGCCTTGGCCATGCTCCGCAATTCGGTCTCAAGACCTACGGCACGGGCTATCTGAAAATCTGTAAAACCATATATTTTCGCTTCACGCAAGAGTTCTTTATCAAGATTATTGATGCTCTTCAGCGATTTCATACGCTCATCAATATCTATAATATGCCTCAATTTTTGAAGAAACCATTTATCTATCTTTGTAAGCTCATGAATTTGCTCTATCGTATAGCCTTTGTGCATGGCTTTTGAAATAACAAACACACGCTTGTCGGTAGGCTCACGCAATGCTTCATCAATATCAGGAATTTCAAGTTCTTTGTTTTCCACAAAACCATGCATGCCCTGCCCTATCATGCGAAGACCCTTCTGTATGGCTTCCTCAAAATTACGACCGATGGCCATGACTTCTCCGACCGACTTCATCGATGAGCCAAGCTCTTTATCTACCCCACGGAATTTACTCAAATCCCAACGTGGAATCTTACATACCACATAATCAAGTGCGGGTTCAAAGAAAGCGCTTGTGGTCTTGGTTACGGAATTTTTCAAATCGAAAAGGCCGTAACCCAGTCCCAATTTGGCTGCGACGAAAGCAAGAGGATAGCCTGTAGCCTTAGATGCCAAAGCCGAGGAACGGCTCAATCGTGCATTTACCTCTATCACTCGATAGTCTTCGCTTTGCGGGTCAAATGCATACTGAACATTACACTCTCCCACAATTCCTATATGGCGGATAATTTTTATTGAAAGAGCGCGCAACTTATGATATTCGCTATTGGTAAGTGTCTGAGAGGGAGCGATAACGATACTCTCACCCGTATGGATGCCTAGCGGGTCGAAATTCTCCATGTTACACACCGTTATACAATTATCATAACGGTCACGAACCACTTCATATTCTATCTCTTTCCAGCCTTTAAGACTTTTCTCTACAAGTACCTGCGGAGAAAAAGAGAATGCTTTCTCTGCCAGTTTATCAAGTTCTTCTTCATTATCGCAAAATCCACTGCCAAGTCCTCCAAGTGCATAAGCAGCACGAAGAATGACAGGATATCCAAGTTCTGCCGCTGCCTTACGCGCATCCTCTATCGTCTCGCAAGCCTCACTCTTAATTGTCTTTACATCAATCTCATTGAGTTTCTCGACAAACAGCTCACGGTCTTCCGTGTCCATAATCGCCCGGACAGGAGTGCCAAGCACTTTAACGTTATATTTTTCAAGTACTCCGCTTTTATAAAGTTCCACTCCGCAGTTAAGGGCAGTCTGCCCACCAAAGGCCAGCAAAATACCATCCGGACGCTCTTTCTCTATCACCCGCTCTACAAAATAAGGCTGAACAGGCAAGAAATAGATTTGATCCGCAACACCCTCGGAGGTTTGAACCGTGGCAATATTAGGATTTATCAATACGGTATATATTCCTTCTTCTCTCAATGCCTTAAGAGCCTGGGAACCGGAGTAGTCAAATTCACCGGCCTCTCCTATCTTCAATGCTCCGGAACCAAGCAATAGGACTTTCTTTATACTTTCGTCTTTCATCTTTTACTTCAATTTTTCCACAAAACGATCAAACATGAATTCGGTATCAACCGGACCGGAACAAGCTTCCGGATGGAACTGACTTGTAAACCAAGGATTGTCAACATGGCAAATACCTTCATTGGAACCGTCGTTCATATTCACAAACAATTCATGCCATTCCGGTCCCAATGTACTTGCATCAACTGCATATCCATGGTTTTGGCTTGTTATATAGCATCTGTCTGTGCCAACCTCACGAACCGGTTGGTTATGTGAACGATGCCCATATTTCAATTTATATATTTTAGCGCCTCCGGCTTTCGCAAGCAACTGATTTCCCATACAAATTCCACAGATAGGTTTTCTGGACATACTCATCTGCTTACGAAGAATGACGACCGCATCTTCGCACATGTCAGGATCACCCGGACCGTTTCCAAGGAACAACCCGTCGAAATCCATCGAAGTATAATCATAATTCCAAGGTACACGTATCACTTCCACCTCACGGTTTATCAGACAACGTATTATATTGTGCTTTACTCCGCAATCGACAAGAATAACTTTTTTTCCGGAACCTTCATTATAACGTATAATATCTTTGCAACTTACCTTATCCACAAAGTTCACTCCTTCATAATCGGCATTGGGAATATTATCAGGCTCATCGTCAAGAAGAATTTTACCCATCATAACTCCATGCTCACGAAGCACTTTAGTCAATTCCCGAGTATCAATACCCGTTATACCTGGCACATGCTCTCTTTTCAGCCAATCTGCCAAACTCTCACCGGCATTCCAATGACTGAACTCTTCACTATAATCGGCAACTATCACAGCCGAGGCATAAATTCGGTCGCTTTCCATAAAGGTCGCGATACCGCTCTCGTTAATAGTAAAAGGAGGAACACCGTAATTTCCAACCAAAGGATATGTCAACACCATCAACTGACCGGCATAAGAAGGATCGGTAAGACTTTCGGGATATCCCATCATGGCCGTGTTGAATACGACTTCTCCTGCTACCGGATGCTCATAACCAAAGGAGGAACCGTGAAACCTTGTGCCATCTTCAAGTTCTAATGTTACTTTTCTCATTTATTTGTGTGTTGTGTTCTTAAAACTTCTGTTCGTATTGATAAACTTTCTCAATGAAGTTTATAAAGGCCTGATTGGCAAGTTTCATTCCTCCCGGAGTAGGAAAATCTCCCGTAAAGTACCAATCACCTTTGTGGTTGGGAATAGCGGTATGAAGCCCCTCTATACTCTGGAACACCAATTCAATTGGAGTTGTAACCCCTGATGGCCTTAACATCTCTACCATCTTTTCGTTCAGTTCTTCCACTGTAAACGGTTGATAAAGGGCTTTCACACAACATTTAATCTCACCTTTGGGTTTCTTTATTTCCTCTTTACATTGCTTGTAGGTATCATCAATAAGACTATGCATCCCACGCTCTTTAAGAAGTTCGATGCATGCCCGGAAAGCAATGAACTCTTCCAAACGTGCCATGTCGATACCATAATAATCAGGATAACGTATCTGAGGAGAAGAACTTACTATGACGATTTTCTTAGGATGTAAACGGTCTAGTATCTTTATTATGCTTTCACGCAGAGTTGTACCACGCACAATACTGTCGTCTATTATAACCAGATTGTCTACTCCAGGCTCCAATACTTCATAAGTGATATCATATACATGTGAGGCCAAATCATTCCGCGAATTACCTTCTGTAATAAACGTACGCAATTTTATATCTTTCCAAGCAGCTTTCTCTGAACGCACATATTGGTGCAAAATTTTCTCTAATTCTTCACGAGTTGGTATATGCTTGAGACTCTCTATGGCTTTTATTTTCTGGTCGTTGACATAATGCTTAAATCCGCCAAGCATTCCATAATAAGCCACCTCTGCAGTATTGGGTATGAAAGAGAATACGGTATGATCAACATCATAATCCACAGCTTTAAGAATTGCCGGTGTGAGTTGCTCTCCAAGCAACTTACGCTCTTTGTATATATCACGGTCTGAACCGCGGCTGAAATATATACGTTCGAACGAGCAAGCCGAATCACCTCTTGGTTCCAATATCTGCTCAACAACACATTCACCACGATTATTGACAAAAATAGCTTCACCGGGCTTCAGCTCCGTAACATCATCACATTCTATATCAAATGTTGTCTGCAATACCGGACGCTCACTGGCAACAGCAACGACCTCATCGTTCTTATAATAAAATGCCGGACGTATTCCCCACGGATCACGCATGGAAAACATCTCTCCGCTTCCTGTAAGACCACAAACAACATATCCTCCATCAAAATCAGGCATTGTCGTCTTCAAGACATTTCCCAAATTGACATTATTGTCAATATAATGTGTTATATCAGTCCCTTCAAGTCCCCTTTCCTTTGCTTTGACAAAATTACGCTCCACCTCACGATCAAGACGATGTCCCATCCATTCCAACATTATATAACTATCGCTATAAATCCGAGGGCACTGTCCTTGTGCTGTGACTTTATCGAATATCTCATCAATATTCGTCATGTTAAAATTTCCGCAAAGGCATAAATTTTTTGCTTTCCAATTATTACGGCGCAGGAAAGGATGTACATATTGCAAACCGCTCTTTCCAGTTGTCGAATAACGGAGATGTCCCATATATAACTCACCGGCAAATGGAAGGTTCTCTTTTGCGAAATCCGCATCAGCCAATTCCTCTATGGATAATTTCCTAAAATCTTTTTGGGCATTGGCAAAGATCTCTGTTATTGCATTTGAGCCCAACGCTTTCTCACGAAACATATATTCATTACCAGGGAGTGTATTCAACTTGACACAAGCCATACCGGCACCTTCCTGCCCTCTGTTGTGCTGTTTCTCCATCATAAGATAGAGCTTGTTCATACCATACATCCATGTTCCATATTTATGCTGGTAATAATCAAGCGGCTTCAATAACCTTATCATAGCCACTCCACATTCATGTTTTAACTGTTCCATCTATATTATCCTTAATTTCCTTATTTTCTAATTATTATCCAACCTATTGAAGTCCTGATTATTTTTTAATATTACAAATATTTTATATCCACAATCATTTATTCCACTGTAACTGATTTCGCAAGATTCCTTGGTTGATCAACATCCTTACCCTTACATACAGCAATATGATAAGCCAACAACTGCAATGGTATTGTTGCTATTAGCGGCTCCAAACACTCTATCATCGGCGGCAACTCTATAACTTCATCGGCAATACGGCTGATTGTATCATCACCTTCCGTAACAATCGCAATTACCTTGCCTTTACGAGCTTTTACCTCCTGAATATTGCTCAAAACCTTTTCATACATCGCATTATGTGTCGCTATAACAACAACCGGCATATCCGAGTCAATAAGAGCAATTGGCCCATGCTTCATCTCTGCTGCCGGATAACCCTCTGCATGTATGTAGCTTATCTCCTTCAGCTTCAATGCTCCTTCAAGCGCGACTGGATAGCTGTATCCTCTTCCTAAATAAAGAAAATTACGCGCATACGTAAAAATACGGCTTAAATCTGCAATACGATTATTCTGTAATAGGACCTTAGACATTTTATCCGGTATCTCATGCAACTCTTTCACAATACGCAGATATTCTGAGGTACTTATAGTATTTTTTTCTTTTGCCAAGGCCAAGGCCAACATTGTAAGGACAGTAACCTGTCCGGTAAATGCTTTTGTTGAAGCGACCCCTATTTCTGGACCAACATGGATATAAGAACCCGTATTAGTCATCCTCGGAATGCTGGATCCTATGGCGTTACATATTCCATAAATAAAAGCTCCGTTTTCTTTTGCAAGTTTAACCGCGGCCAAAGTATCCGCCGTCTCACCACTTTGTGATATAGCGATAACAACATCTTTGGACGATATTACCGGATTGCGGTATCTAAATTCCGAAGCATATTCGACCTCTACCGGTATTCGACAGAAGTTCTCAATCATCTGCTTGCCAATAAGCGCTGCATGCCATGAAGTTCCGCAAGCCACTATTATAAATCTATTGGCATCAAGCAACTGCTTTTTATAATCTATAACAGCACTCAGAACAACATTATCGGTAGACTCATTGATACGTCCTCTCATGCAATTTGTTATGCAATCTGGCTGTTCGAATATTTCTTTCAACATGAAATGAGGATATCCGCCTTTCTCCAGCTGACCTAATTTTATATCAACAGTCTGTATTTCCGGATTTAAACGCCTGTTCAAAACATTTACGACCTTTAAATCCTCGCCTTTTTTCAGAACAGCGATACTACCGTCTTCAAGATATACAACCTTATCCGTATATTCTGCAATGGGACTCGCGTCCGAACCAAGGAAAAACTCATCTTCACCGATCCCGACAACAAGCGGACTTTGTTTGCGTGCCGCTATTATCTGATCGGGAGTACGCCTGTCTATCAAGGCAATGGAATACGCTCCTATCACTTCATGTAAAGCCAACTGAACGGCTGTCAGCAAATCAAGTTCTTTACGTTCTTGGATATATTCTATCAACTGAACCAATACCTCAGTATCTGTGTCTGATTGGAATGTTCGTCCTTTGGCTATTAACTTGACTTTCAGATCCGCATAATTCTCTATTATACCATTATGAATTATCGCTAAGTTTTTCGATTGTGAATAATGAGGATGAGCATTTGTTACAGAAGGTTCACCGTGTGTAGCCCATCGGGTATGGGCAATACCTATATTGCCAGTTTTATCCTTATCTTCACAATAACTAACTAAATCATCAACTTTTCCTTTCGCTTTATATACATTTAGCTTCCCATCAGTATCAACCAATGCAACTCCCGCACTATCATAACCACGGTATTCAAGCCGTCTAAGACCTTTTATTAATATCGGAAAAGCATCTTTGCAACCTATATATCCAACAATTCCACACATTTTAAATCCATATATTAGAAAAGAAGAATGAAATTAATGAACTATCATTTCTTTCATTCTTCTTATAAAACTTTAATTAAGAATATTGTATAATAAAGAAGTCAGTGAGATTAGTATAGACGTGGCCGAGAACCATAATGTTGTCATACTACCGACACTTGAATTCTGAGATTTAACCTTATTGGGCTCCACATATACAATATCATTCTGTTGCAAATAATAATAAGGCGAATTTATAACATTTGCATCCGTTAAATCCAAAACATGGATTGATTTTTGTCCGGTAGAATCCTCACGTATAAGTTTCACATTTGTACGTACACCATATATCGTAAGATCGCCTGCCTGAGCTAAAGCTTCAAGAATCGTTATTTTCTCATTACCGACCGTGTACATTCCTTGCCGATTGACTTCACCCAACACTGAAATCTTATAGTTTGTCATACGAACGGTAACTATAGGATTTTCGCTTTCGCTCATATACGGCTTAATCTTATCTTGTATTAATTTTTCTGCTTCAGATTTTGTCAATCCGCCCAAATGAATACTACCGACCTTGGGAAAATCTATGTTGCCCGCATTATCAACCAAGTAACTTTGCAACAAAGCCTGAGCATAGGACGAACGCGAACCCTGGTTTAGCGGCGTAGGAACTGTCATATTAAATGGCAGAGCCGCATCTGCATCAGTAGCACTCACAGTTATTGTAAGAACATCTTTCGGCATAATACGAGCATCATACAGAAACTTTGACGCTGTTAAATCTACCTCCGAACTGTTTTGAAAATAAGCAACTTCCTTTGTACTAGAACAACTGCCTAATAAGACAATAAAAGCCAACAAGGCTATGGGAAAAACGAGTCTTCTTGTAATTGTCATCATTCTTAAATATTTTAATATTTTGCAAAATTACACCTATTTTTCCAATTAAACAAAGAATTTATACAGAAAAGTTTTGAAAGCAAAAAGAGTAATATACAAAGTATAATACATCAAATTCCACTTATTATTCTTTTTACTTTCAAAACTTAAATAATTCTATTCCGTAAAGAAGTTTATAAATCAATAAAACTTAAAATAATTACGGGCATTGTTATAAGAAATATCTTCAACCATACGAGATAATATTTCCTTATCATTGGGCAGCAATCCTTTCTCCACATCATTGCCAAGAATATTACATAATAAACGACGGAAATATTCATGACGAGGATAACTCAGGAATGAACGTGAATCAGTAAGCATACCGACAAACCTACTGAGCAGACCCAATACAGACAAAGCATTCATCTGACGAGTCATGCCATCGAGCTGATCATTGAACCACCAACCGGAGCCGAACTGTATCTTACCAGGACAACCACCCTGAAAGTTTCCTAACATCGTCGCGATGACCTCATTCGCACAAGGATTCAAAGTATAAAGAATTGTACGTGTCAACTTGCCCTTCATATTTAATTTATTGAGGAATTTGCTCATTGCTTTCGCTGTATTAAATTCTCCAATAGAATCAAATCCCGTATCTGCACCAAGCAAATCATACATCTTAGTATTATTATCCCGTATTGCCCCATAATGGAACTGCTGTGTCCAGTCTGCATCAGCATCCATTTCGGCCATGACAGTCAAGAAACAATTCTTGTATTGGCGAACCTCATGATTTGTAAGTTCTTGCTTGGTCATTGCTTTTGCGAATATTGCTTCTATCTGGGTGTCTGTGTACTCCTCATCATAGAATTCTTCTATTCCATGATCAGACAATTTGCATCCGTTTTCCGTAAAGAAATCATGGCGCTTTTGCAAAGCATCCACCATATCCTTAAACGTTGTGATAGTAACACCTGCGACTTCTCCTAATGTGTTGACATAATCAGCGAATTCCGGTTTTTCTATATTCATTGCTCTATCCGGGCGCCATGCAGGAATCATTTTTATCTCGAAACCACTTTCACGTGTTTGTTTATGATAACGCAAATCATCAATAGGATCATCGGTGGTACAAACACATTCCACATTATAATGACGCATGAGGCCACGGGCGGAAAACTCGGGTTGCTGAAGTTTCTCATTACATTCGTCAAAGATTTCACGGGCTGTCTTCGGGCTAAGTTGCTTTGTTATTCCAAAAGCAGTCTTCAATTCCAAATGAGTCCAATGATAAAGAGGATTACGGAATGTATAAGGAACTGTTTCCGCCCATTTTTCAAACTTCTCCCAATCAGTGGTATCCTTACCTGTGCAATATTTTTCGTCAATACCGTTTGTTCGCATTGCACGCCATTTATAATGGTCACCGCCCAACCATAACTCTGTTATGCTCTTAAATTTATGGTCACTGGCCACCATCTCGGGTATAAGATGGCAATGATAATCGATGATCGGCATCTTTGCCGCATGATTGTGGAACAAATCCCGTGCGACTTCTGTGTCTAACAAGAAGTCCTCATCATTAAATTGTTTCATAATTAGAATATATTTTTTATAATTTATAGTTATTAAGCGTATCTGTTTATCATCTGTTACAAGATATCTCCTATGTTGCAAAAATAGCAATTTTATTCCATATTTTCGAAAAGTTTACGTATTTTTGCAGAAAAATTTTACGTAAACGATGACGTACGACAATCATGTTTTACTTATTTATACAGGCGGAACAATAGGAATGAACCGCAATCCGCAGACTGGAGCACTCGAACCATTTAATTTCGAGCATCTTATCAACAATGTTCCCGAACTGTCTCTATTTCCCACACGCATATCAACGATCCAGTTTAATCCTCCGATAGACAGCAGTGATATGTCTCCGCAGTTATGGACGGAGTTGACACATATAATAATAGATAATTATGAAAAATATGATGGATTTGTAATATTACACGGTACAGATACAATGGCCTATACGGCTTCCGCTCTCAGCTACATGCTTGGAAATCTGACAAAGCCTGTAATTCTTACCGGAAGTCAATTGCCTATTGGCCAATTAAGAACAGACGGGAAAGAAAATCTTATTACAAGCATTGAGATTGCAGCTGCAAAACATGAAGATGGTAAATCCATGGTACCGGAAGTCGGAATTTATTTTAACGGGCATCTGCTTCGTGGAAATCGTACAACCAAACAAAGTGCCGATGAATTTGATGCTTTTGAAAGTTTTAACTACCCCCACCTCGTTGAAGCCGGTGTAAATATCACTTACCATGAAGAACAAATACTAAAACCGGACTTCTCCAAACCGATATCTCCTCACTTCAGACTTGATAATAATGTTATTGTCTTCACCATATTCCCAGGAATACGTGAAGATTTGGTAAGACACATTATCGCTACTCCCAATCTACGTTCGATCGTAATGCGGACTTATGGCAGTGGAAATGCCCCACAGCGACCTTGGCTCCTTAATGCTTTAAAAGAAGCCACGAATAATGGGAAAATAATCATCAATATAAGCCAATGTATGGCCGGTAAAGTTGAGATGGGGAGATACGATACCGGCTATCAACTGAAATCAGCAGGTGTACTGAGTGGATACGACAGCACTGTTGAAAGTGCTGTAACCAAATTGATGTACCTACAAGCAAGGTTTGACGATCAGGATACGATAAGAGAGTATATGAGAAAAAGTATACGTGGGGAAATATCGTGTTGAAAAGAAAGAATAAAAATAACCAAATAAAGATAAATGCACAGTCTGTTGTAATTATTGTTTTCAAAAAAAACATATCTTTGCAACATCACAATTATTTACTAATAGAATTTATATTATGAAAGATTTGAAAGGAACAAAAACAGAAAAGAACCTGCTCGAAGCATTTGCAGGAGAGTCTATGGCACGTAACAAATACACATATTTCGCCTCAAAAGCAAAAAAAGACGGATTTGTACAGATTGCAGCTATCTTCGAAGAAACAGCAGCAAACGAGAAGGAGCATGCAGAGCTTTGGTATAAGTATTTGCACGGAGGCAAAATAAACCATACCGAACTCAATCTTGAAGATGCCGCCAATGGAGAGAACTACGAATGGACAGACATGTATGAACGCATGGCAAAAGAAGCCGCAGAAGAAGGTTTTGATGAAATTTCAAAGAAATTCTTACTTGTAGCAGGTGTAGAGAAAAAGCATGAGGAACGTTATCGCAAATTACTGAAAAACGTTCAGGATGAAAAAGTTTTCTCAAAAGACAATGATGTTATTTGGCAATGCAGCAATTGCGGCCATATCATGATTGGCAAAAAAGCACCGGAAGTATGCCCCGTATGCGATCATGAAAAAGCATATTTCCAAATAAAACCGGAGAATTATTAATAATACGGCGTTTTATTTAATAGAATACCAAAAGAAAAAAAGGACTGATTTACAAATATCAGTCCTTTTTTTCTTTTGGTATTCTACATCCTAATCATGACAAAGCATATTACTTGATTATAACATTAAGAGGATTTCGCAGACCTGAAAGGAAAGAATCTATACGCAATTGCCATTCTTGCTGATTACGGCAATCATATTTACTCCAAGCCGATCCGAAATAATACGTATATTTATCACCACCCTTATAATCTTTTACCACACCAAGTGCATGACCGGAATTACCTCTTGTCGGATTCACATACATAACTTTTTTAGTGGTAATAAGTCCTTTGGGAAACAATGCCGCTACATATATTTGAAAATTCTGTCCGTTAGGATTATCCGTAGGATCGGCATATTGAACAAAATCTTTACCCAACACAACACTTTCCGTATCTTCAGTGTGAATAACCATACCTGACGCAATATCAACTGCCTGCTTCAATCCATCATAGCATACTGTCATCTTATTAAAATTGGAACCTTTGTCAAGACTCAGTATTCTGGTTTCTATTACATTTTCATCACCTCTCACTTTTGTTGGATTATAAACCAACTTTACCGTAAAACGCAACGGACCATTATCCAATAATTCATAATCTTTATAACAATACGGGAACAATATACTATCTCCTATCATCATAGCCGGAGTTCCACAACCAAGGGTTGGTCCTACTTTATAACAGTCAAGTCCATGACCTTGATCAAAGTGATAGCTGGTTATCATGTTCAAAGAATCAGCAGCAGCCTTATTGGTCTTTTTAAGTTCCGCTATTACCGGTTTCATTACATCCTCTATATAATACCGCTGCTCAACAACAAGATCCGGAGTATTCTTTACCCAAACATCATTTCCATACGCGTCTTCGCCTGAACGCTGTAACGCCGGTCCATAACAACGGTATGCTCCACGATCATTTTCCCATGCAATATCATCTACACGTTCTGGATACATCCTTCCATAACAAGTATTTACGAATGTCTTAGGAGTACCTTTCTTTATTGTATAAGTTGCAGTACCATGTGGGCGAACAGATGCTTCGACAAGAATTTTGCCATCATAAGTTATCTGATAAGCCACTTGCTGCCCCAACACATTATATATTTGGAACTGACGACCACCTGTAATCCCCAATCTTTGATATATAGTTTTCGCATCAAGCTCCACAACTTCCTGACGGAAAACATTCTGACTGTTTGTCACATTTACCGTAAAAGCCTTGTCTTCTGCCGCACGCACACTACCATCATCAAAGCGAACCTTCTCACATGCCGCAAGCAAGAATACTCCTGTACCAAAGTTTGTGACATCTGTTACCGATAGTTTCTGTCCTCTCACTGCCTTTTCTCCTATAGGCTGTACATATCCGACAGAACCGTCTGCCTGTAAAGCCTTGCCGGAAAGATAATCCCAAGCTCTGTTTATTACAGGCTCATAATAAGCCCTGTCAAGCAATCCATTATTTACCCCCCATAACAATCCATAAGTAAACAATGCCGTTCCGCTTGTCTCAGGACCTTCCGCCTGCTTCGCATCAAGCATTGAACGAGTCCAGTAACCTTCCTTTTGTTGGCACTTAGCTACCGCTTCCGACAGCTGGACATAACGTTCCACAAAGAAATGGCGATGTGTATATGATTGTGGCATATCGGCCAACACTTTTGCCAGTCCGGCCAATACCCAACCATCACCACGAGCCCAAAAATCTTTCTTGCCATCAGCTGTCTTGTGAGCCGGGTAAACATATTTCCCGTCACGATAATACAAATGTTCTTCTTTATCAAACATCAGTTCATCAGCATATTTAAAATTGGCATATAACTTATCAAGATATTCTATATCTCCGGTTACCTTATATAACTTTGTCATTACAGGCATCACCATATATAACGCATCCGCCCACCACCAAAAATCAGTGGCACACATATTGGCCTCACGTGCCATGACCTCTTTTACACGAGCGATTTTATATGGGTCGGGATTCGTTTCATACATATCAAGATATGTCTGAAAACATGTTTGCCAATCTCCAAAAAGAACATACTCATTACCTTCACCATAGTTCTTATATTTCCATTTCGACTGGTCTTTCTCAGTTGCCCCACTCCACTTATTATAACGGGCCCATTTGTCACTGTACTCAAAATAGGAAGCATTTCCGGTCAAACGGTAAACTTCCATATTTCCAGTAAAATACACAGCATTATCCCAAAAGGCATTAACTTCCGGTTTATTTGTCTTCTGCCAATGCTTGTTTACTTTCTCCACAATTTCCAAAGCGGATAATCGCGGTTCAACTTTTTTCTTTTTTGCCTTCGCATCCATTGATACCGGAATAAGCATCAATGCCAAAGCAATACCTGTTGACAATAGTCTCATGATTATATTTGTTTTTTAGTTGTTTGTTATTTCATTTCTGAATTAAAGAAATTCACCACCTGCCTGAACAAATGATTACGTGTATTTCCTCCATATATACTATGATTGCGATTGGTGTATATGTTCTCCTTGAAATCCTTATCCGCCTGAACCAATGCCTCAGTATATTCCGCCGTGTTTCTGAAATGTACATTATCATCTGACATCCCATGACAAATCAATAATGCTCCATTGAGTTTATCCACACGGTTAATCGGGTTTATATCATAACCCGACGGATTTTCTTTCGGCGTACGCATGAATCTCTCTGTATATACCGTATCGTAAAAACGCCAACTTGTAGGCGGAGCTATTGCCACTCCGGCACGGAATACGGGCCGTCCCTCACTCATACTCATCAAGGTATTCCATCCGCCATAACTCCATCCGATGATACCGATTCTTTTTTTATCCACATAAGACTGTTTGCCAAGCCATATAGCGGCCTCCACCTGATCATGTGCTTCAAGCTCTCCCAAACGTAAATATGTACATTTCTCAAACTCAGCTCCACGGCCTCCCGTACCTCTATTGTCTACGCATACAACAATATATCCCAATTGTGACAAATATTGTTCAAATAATGCACCTTGCCCGCATATTCCTATGTTCCAGCTATCAAGTACTTGTTGACTTCCCGGTCCGCCATACTGATACATAACCACCGGATACTTCTTTTGCGCATTAAAATCAGAAGGTTTAACCATCCATCCGTTCAACAACACGCCATCATTCGTTGTAAATGAGAATAGCTCTTTGCTCCCGATATCATACCCGGCCATTTTCTTTTTCAAATCCTTATTGTCTACAAGCGACACCAACTCCTTACCAGAATTATCATTCAAAGTATATACACTGGGATTGTTTATATCGCTCCATATATTTATGAAATACTTGAAATTCTTACTGAAAACCGCATCATTGACACCTTTCCGAGAACTGTTATTCAAACAAGAGATCTTGCCGTTCTGTCTTGATACGAATATCTGCTTATATTGTGGACCGTCAGGGTTGGCGGAGAAATATACATCCCCCGTTGTCTCATCAAGCCCATAAACATCTATGACTTCATACTTATCGTTAACAATCTGCCTTCGCAACTTTCCGTTAAGCGAATAAACATATATATGATTGTATCCATCACGCTCGCTTGGCAATACAATATGGCTATCCGTTATCTTAATATTTGACATCGAACTCTCCTTTATATATTTATCAACTTTATCACGAACGACAAGTTGACAAACAGTGGATAATGGATTGGCCATGTATATAGACAACTCATCCTGATGCCTGTTCATCGTGATTACAGCTATTTTCGACGGCTCACTTGTCATTACTATACGGGGGATATAGCTGTCGGCATCTATCGGCAATTGTATTTTTCGCGTCTGATGTGATTTTATATCATAACTATATACTGCCACTTTCGAATTGTCTTCACCGGCAATTGGATATTTATAAGTGTAAAATCCAGGATATTCAGAATATTCATCCATTGACGGATTCATCCCTCTAAATAATTGCATGGAGTATTGTTTTACAGCTGTCTCATCATATTTTATCCAACAGATACAATTACCGTCAGCCGTGAAAACCATGCTTCGGCTCATACCGAACTCCTCCTCATTAACCCAATCGGGAATACCGTTTATTATTTCATTACGTTTACCGTCCTTGGTTACCTGACTTTCCGAATTACCATACAATAACTTTACGAGAAAAATATTATTGTCACGCACAAAAGCTACCTGGTTGCCGTCGGGAGAGAACAACGGTGTCTGCTGTGGGCCATTATCCGACAACGGAACCATTTTGTTATTGTGAATATCGTATATATAATAAACCGCCGTAAAAGAATGACGATAAATGTATTTTGTCTCAGTCTGTATAAGCATTCGTTTACCGTCAGGACTCATTATATATCCATCTACCGATTGTATCTTTGCGCCCCTGACTGTATTGGCATCAAATATCGTTCCTATCGGCTTACCTGTCTTAAATGAATATCTTACAATCTTTTTGGCGTCATTATTAATCTGGGCATAACTTTCCCCATCAGATAACGGTTCGACCGCCGCCAAACGCTCCCCTCTAAATACTCCGCTTGTTATGCTTTTCAAATCAAACTTACTTCCTGCAAGCATTTGGGATGTAGCTATCAATAATGCCGCACACATAAATGCAAATCTTTTCATCTCTTGTTCATTTATTGTTTTGTAGTTTCCGCAAAGGTACAACTAAATTCTGAAAAGACACGCAAAAGAACTTAAAGAATTACAAAAACAAAACGGGCATATCAAGTCATTAAACTTGATATGCCCACATACATGAGTCTTATTTATAACTAATTATTCTTCCGCCGCTTCCGCCTCATGCTCCTTGATAAGTTGTTGCTGAATATCATTCGGAACAAGCTCATAACTTGCGAACTTTGTAGTGAATGAAGCACGTCCACCGGTTATGGAACTCAGAGATATACTGTAATTGGAAAGTTCCTTCAACGGAATCTTTGCCTGCAACTTCTGATAGCCGGCCTCACTGTCCATCCCCATTATAAGGGCGCGACGACCTTGCAAATCGCTCATAACATCACCCATGAAGTCTGCCGGGACATAAACCTCAAGATCATAAATGGGTTCCAAAATTTTCGGGCCGGCCTCTTTGAATGCCGCAGAGAACGCATTACGGGCAGCAAGCATGAACGACAATTCATTGGAATCAACCGGATGCATCTTTCCGTCGTATACAATAACACGCACATCACGGGCATAACTGCCGGTCAACGGTCCTTGTTCCATACGCTCCATCACGCCCTTCAATATCGCCGGCATAAAACGCGTGTCTATCGCACCACCGACCACGGAATTGATGAATACGAGTTTGCCGCCCCATTCAAGGTCAACTTCCTCTTTCCCTTTTATATTCATACGATACTCCTGACCGCCGAACTTGAAAACGGTGGGATCCGGCATGCCCTCGGCATAAGGCTCAACAATCATGTGAACCTCGCCGAACTGTCCTGCACCGCCCGACTGTTTCTTGTGTCGATAATCGGCACGTGCGGCCTTCGTGATTGTCTCCCTGTAAGGTATCTTCGGCTCACCGAATTTCACGGCTATCTTCTCATTGTTTTCCATACGCCATTTCAATGTACGCAGATGAAACTCGCCTTGCCCGTGGATTATAATCTGGTGCAATTCCTTGCTTTGCTCCACCACCCACGTAGGATCTTCCTGACGCATCTTTAACAATGCGGCCATCATTTTCTCTGTATCCTGTTCGTTAACGGCTTTGATGGAACGGGAATATTTTGAGTTCGGATATTTAATGAAATCAAAACGGTTCTCACAATCTTTTCCATTAAGCGTATTTCCTGTTTTCACGTCTTTCAACTTAACCGCACAGCCTATATCACCTGCGTTAAGCTGGTCTACGGCCTGACGATTGGCACCGGCACATACATAAATCTGTCCGAGGCGTTCTTTCGAGCCGCGATCCGAGTTTGTAAGTTCGTCCCCGGTCTTCACACTACCGCTCATAACCTTGAAATAACAAACCTCGCCAATATGCGGTTCCACACCGGTCTTGAAGAAATACAATGAAGCGGGGCCGTCTACTGTCGTCTTTATCTCCTCTCCGCGAGTATTGTGAACAGACGGCATCTCGTCTACAAACGGAACCACATTGCCAAGGAACTCCATCAGACGGCGTACACCCATATCCTTGCCCGCACAGACGCAGAAAACCGGGAAGATAGAACGTGTGACAAGCCCCTTGCGGATGCCCTCGCGCATTTCATCCTCCGTGAGTTTTTCCTCTTCAAAAAATTTCTCCATCAGTGTCTCATCGTTCTCCGCCGCAGCCTCAACAAGCGCTTTGTGCATTTCCAAAGCCTTATCCATCTCTTCTGCGGGTATATCCTCTATAGTAGGCGCACCGCCATCCGGTCCCCAAGAGTATTTTTTCATCAGAAGGACATCAATCAATGAGTTAAATCCCGGTCCTTCATTCAAAGGATACTGAACCGGGACTACCTTCGGACCATATATCTCCGTCAACTTTTCAAGCACATTATGATAGTCGCATTTATCCGAATCAAGCTGATTAACAAGGAAGATAACCGGTTTTTTCAACTTCTCTGTATAGCGGAAATGATTTTGAGTTCCGACCTCCGGCCCATACTGTCCGTTAAGCAACAGCACGGCGGTATCCGTGACATTGAGTGCCGTCATTGCAGCACCGACGAAGTCGTCCGAGCCGGGACAGTCTATTATATTCAGTTTCTTGTTATTCCACTCCACATGGTATACCGTGGAAAAAACAGAATAACCGTATTCCTGCTCTACCGGGAAGTAATCACTCACGGTGTTCTTTGCCGTAATACGACCACGGCGTGAGATTATACCCGCCTCATAGAGCAATGATTCCGTGAGGGTTGTCTTACCTGAACCGTCATTGCCAAGGAGGGCAATGTTCTTGATTTCGTTTGTTTGATATACTCGCATATCGTGATAGATTTAAGTTAATAGTTATATTTATCGGCCTCTAAGTTAAAGTTTTTTCATGAGAATGACAAAATATGAGATCACAAAAATCACCGTTATTAAACAATATTAGTATTTTTGCATTAAAATTCATAATATGGCAGGACTATACATTCACATTCCTTTCTGTGTCAGCAGATGCATCTACTGCGGTTTCTATTCCACGACAAACCATGCCCTTAAAGAGGGATACGTCGATGCATTGTGCCATGAAATAGAAATGAGAAAAGACTACCTGAAAGAGGACATACGCACTATATATATAGGAGGTGGCACTCCCAGCACACTCGGCGGCCAACACCTGCAACGCATTTTCTCACACATAAACAGTGACAATGCGGTCGAGATTACCATGGAATGCAATCCTGACGATATAACACCCGAATACGCCTCTCAATTGCGCGGCCTGCCAATCAACAGAATAAGTATGGGGGTACAGACATTCGACGACAAAAGGCTGGCCTTCCTGCGGCGCAGGCATAAATCGGCAAATGTAAAACAAGCGATAAACGCCCTGCGGCATGTAGGGATTAGAAACATAAGCATAGACCTGATATATGGGTTTCCAGGAGAAACCATTGAACAATGGATAAAAGATATAGATGAGGCCGTTAACATGGGGGTCGAACACATTTCTGCATACAGCCTCATGTTTGAAGAAGGAACACCGTTATATCGTATGCTTGAGAAAGGCGGGATGAAAGAGATTGACGAAGAACTCTCCCTGTTGATGTATGAAACACTTATAGACAGACTTGCCGAGGCCGGATACGAGCACTATGAAATAAGCAACTTCGCGAAACCGGGCTTCCACTCGCGCCACAACAGCAGTTACTGGACCGATATACCATACATCGGGATTGGGGCCTCAGCCCACTCATACGACAATACGAGCCGGCAATGGAACGTGTCAGACATATCGACATACATTACCGAGATAAACAGAGAAAACATTCCCGCCGAGAGGGAGATTCTGGACATTGACACTCGCTATAACGACACTGTAATGTTAAGATTGCGAACATCCGAAGGAATAAACATCAATGAAATAAAAAATATTTTCGGCTCAAAATATAGCTGCAGATGTATCAAAACAGCACAAAGACATATCGAAAACGGATTGCTTGTGCTTGAAAACGGCCACCTGCACCTCTCCCGTAAGGGTCTTTTCGTGAGCGATATGATAATGAGCGACTTTATGATAGTATGAAAAAAACACCTACTTAGCCAAAGCATAACCGGCAACAACAGCTACCACACCCAAGAAAAGACTCAAAAATGTATAAAGAAGTGCCTGCAACAAACCGTTATTGCCTGCCAGCATCACATTCTCATTCATGAAAGTTGAGAAAGTGGTGAAACCTCCGCAAAAACCTGTAACAAGAAACAACTTTACCGATGGGGAACAAATACCGTTGAATGACGTACCGGACAATAGTCCTATCAAAAAACACCCGAGCACATTAACGGTTATTGTCGCTAAAGGAACAACAGGCATCCCCAACATACGAAACAAGACGGAAACAAGGTAACGCATTCCGCCGCCCAAAAGACTGCTGGCACACACAAGCAATAATTCTTTCATTCTTCACTGTTGATATTCGGCCGACAAAAGTAACAAAAAACATCCTTACAGCCAAAAACTCCGGCAAACTAATATTTATCTCAATACAACCGACACTGACGATAAATCGTCAATATATCGTAAAGTGTATCGTAATATCATTTGCTTTTAAGTGTTTTTTATATAATTTTGAAGAAATAAAAACGCTACAAAGAACCATAAACATGATAAATATTTACAAAACCAACGAGCAGCACTGCATATTTATGCAACTTTGCAAGACTGCGATATTTGATATTTCGCAAATACAAAACTATTATTCTTACATATTGATATTCCATGAAAGATACAACAAACTCGGAATGTATTTAATACCACATATTAAATACAGCGTAATAATGCTTTTCCGAATGTAACAATGCTGTATCCGCATATGCTACAGACCTACACGCTACATCACCGGCGAGACTTTACGATTGTGTATAAAGTCTCGCCTTTATCATTTTCTATACTGCATATTTATACAATTCTGGCCCCAAAGGCTCTGTAACGAGCGGTCCGTTGGTGTGCAACGGGATACTAAACGCATTGCATTCGGTATCCCGTTGCACACCAACGGGTATCTAATTGCAATACAACAAGAGTCTGATTGCAAAATACATTACCGCAGAACAAACAACAGTATATTTTGTATCAATTTTCAATGTTACAGAAAAGCATTCCGTCATGTTCTCGCATAAATATACAAAAATATGATGTAGCGAAATGTTTGACATTTTATTTACAAATCAACATACACCCGACACTCTATCATTGTCATGCGACAATTTTGACAATAAGATTAAAACCAGTAAAATAAGGGCACAAAAAAACGTTGTTTTATTGGCTTTCTCGCCATTTTATTGTACTTTTGCTGCCAATATGGAGAAAATAATACTCGGCATCGATCCCGGAACAAACATAATGGGATATGGCGTGCTGAAAGTAAAAGACAACAAGGCGCAACTCATAACGATGGGTATCATAGACCTGAGGAAATTCGGAGACGCTTATCTGAAACTCGGACACATATTCGAGCGGGTGACGGGTATCATTGATTCATATCTGCCGGATGAAATGGCTATTGAAGCGCCATTCTTCGGAAAAAACATACAATCAATGCTGAAACTCGGCAGGGCACAAGGCACAGCCATTGCTGCGGCCATACGCCACGGAGTACCGATACACGAGTATGCTCCGCTAAAAATTAAAATGGCCATCACCGGACAGGGACAGGCATCGAAAGAGCAGGTGGCGGCCATGTTGCAACGCATGCTAAACATCAAAGACAGCGAGATGTGCGATTTCATGGATGCCACTGACGCACTCGGAGCGGCTTACTGTCACTATCTTCAAATGGGGAGACCAGAGTCGCAAGCGAATTACAGGGGATGGAAAGACTTCATAAACAAAAATCAAGGCAGGATATGCAAAAAATAATAAGCATAAAAGACGGAATCACCCGCATGCCGGAATGGAGAATGAAAGAACCTGTGAATTTCGAGACTATTGACGGTGAGCACATAGCCATCATCGGCAATAACGGTAGCGGAAAGTCCATGTTGGCGGATATCATAACCGGAAGTCATCCACTGCTCGGAAACAGCATAGCCTATGACTTCTATCCAAACCAAAGCCTCCTTGTTTCTGAAAATATAAAATACATAACGTTCAGAGATTCATACGGTGAAAACAATAACACCTATTTTCTGCAACAAAGATGGAACCAGCAGGAAATTGACGAGGACACACCGACCGTAAGACAACTGCTTGACAATGCATACAGGTTATGCGGAGAGGACACGGCAGAGCGAAGAAACTTGAAATACCGTATTTTCGAGTTGTTCGGAATGGACTACATCATGGACAAATACATCATACTGCTGTCAAGCGGTGAATTACGGAAGTTTCAAATTGCAAAAGCCCTGTTTTCCATACCGAGGGTATTTATCATCGACAACCCTTTCATAGGTCTCGATGCTGAGACACGCACATTGATGGCCCAACTATTGAAATCACTCACACGTGAAATACCGTTACAAATAATTATAGTATTATCGAAGACGAACGAAATACCGGAATTTATCACGCATGTAGTTGAAGTGACCGACATGGTCGTTAACCCCAAAATGACAAAAGAAGAGTTTGTCGGGCACAGAATACTCAATGATATGGAGGGACTCGATCCCGACAAAAAGAAAGCCATAAAAGAACTTGAAGATGAAACGGAAGATTACAAAGCGGAAGAAGTAGTCGCCATGAATAATGTCTGTATAACATACGGAACAAGGAAAATACTCGACAGCCTGAACTGGACTGTAATGAACGGTGAAAGGTGGGCTTTAAATGGCAGGAACGGCTCCGGAAAAAGCACTCTTCTATCGCTCATCTGCGCAGATAACCCGCAAAGCTATGCATGTGACATCAATATGTTCGAACGCAAACGGGGCACAGGTGAAAGTATATGGGATATAAAAAAACACATTGGTTACGTATCGCCGGAAATGCACCGGGCATACATGAAAAACCTGCCTGCAATACATATAGTGGCAAGCGGAATGAAAGATTCCGTTGGTCTATATGCCAAACCCAGTGATAAAGATTATGCCATATGCAGATGGTGGATGAATATCTTCGGACTCGACGGACTTGAAGAAAAGCCCTTCCTTAAACTATCGAGCGGCGAACAAAGACTTGTGCTTCTCGCACGGGCATTCGTCAAAGATCCGGAATTACTCATACTCGACGAACCTCTGCACGGCCTTGACGACCGGAACAGAAGACTCGTAAAAGACATCATCTGCGCTTTCTGTGAACGAAAGAATAAAACTCTCATAATGGTCACTCATTATGAAGAAGAACTGCCAGCATGCATCAATAGGCATCTAACCTTGAAACATAATGTTCATAATTAAAATAAACATGGTAAATATGAAAAAAGTATTATTATCACTGGCATTCATCTGTCTTACAGCAGGAGCAAACGCCCAGAATGTATATAATGAGATTAGAAAAAACGCATCTGACATTGTCGCAAATCCGGCAACGAACAATATGGTCAGACAAATAAACCAGTTTAAGGTAGACGCACTTGACTATATGATAATAAAAATGCGTGAACAAATGCCTGACTCTTCCGCAATTTTTCTCGACAAGCAGGCTTATGCCATGAATACTTTTATAAACGTATACATCAGGAAAGTGCTTGACAACAAAGACATGCCACAAGCTCAAATAGTAAAAATCATGCAGTTCTTCATGGACGTATCTTACTCCAATCCGCTATTCAACGATCCAGACAAAGAACTTACTCTAGGATATTATTCCAACGGTAAATGCCTGACCAGATTTTCCTTGGATACGGATTGGCGCAGGGCTGTGGCCGCGGTAGCGATGGAAATGAAATAGCAAAGCTTATTCACTCATATTCATAATACCACCAATAAGTACCGGAATACTGATCGTATACTTTTATCTTACGCTCGGTAAATGATGGATATTGTTTTTCCAATGCCTGCAAATCCTCAAAGTCCATATCCACGACACTGTTATGATACACAAAAGCAGGGTTTGAGCGTGTGTGGACATACAATGTAAGGGCTTCACGATAATGCTTCGGCAAACTATCACATACATTTTGTGACAGGCTGTCGGGGGTGCCATAGTAAGACAGAAGCGCACTCACAAATCCATCAAGATCTTTGTCTATAAGATAACCGCACAATATGTAATCCTTGACAGCCTCTGTGCCCTGACCGTTATTACGCAATACTTCCAGATAAGTCATCGCATCCATATTATAACGTGGTATGGCACCCAAAAAACGGTATATGCTGTCATTGGGATACAACAAACATGAAGTTCCTTTAAGCGTTGGCACAATATCCTTGCTCGTTCCTTTTATCGGATAAGAAAACAGTCTTTCTCCCAATTCACCAGCTCTCGCGAGAGCATAAATACGAAGCATAGTCAGACTACTGTCTGTCTCCAATGACCTGCGACCGGCCTTCAAGGCCCTCTCGTTGTCTTGCTCTAAAAGGCTTGTCTCGACACTCATTCGATAATGTGCTACGGCATTTCCGTTTCCCGCAATACCAACCATAAGAAACATTGCCGCCATTATCAAAATATTTATCCACATGGTACGAGAAAACATGCCTGTCTCCGGAGATTGCCTGACAAGCATTCCCCGTGAAATGGTTACCACAACAAGCCATAATAGCAACACTATAGGGATGATCCATATTAGAGAAGAAAAACCTTCACCAGAATATATACGATCGCTAAAACCTGATATTACAGAAAGAAAGAATAGGGATGGGAAATAAGTCAAAGCATGGGTATGACGCTGCAAACGTGTAACGGCATAAACACCGACTTGTAATAATTGTAATACAAAAGTTATCAGCACCGCACCTATCAGCTTATCATAAGATGTCGCGCCACCACTCAGAGAATGCTGGGTCATTGCCAACAAGTCGGCCTGATGAAAATAAAGATAAATAAACGAGAAAGATGAAAAAACTATAGCACAAACCGCCTTTATGACGGTTGTGCTATTTCTTGTATTTAACTTGTCAAAACTCATATAATAAGAGTACTGTTAAACTCTCTTTGGATTTATATTATATTCAATTTTTCCTTAACACTACCGCAGAACGAGCCGGAATATATAATTTAAGCCACTCCTTACGTTCCTCCACATACATGGAATCAAAGTTGGTCATGTGTGTTATTGTATCGTCGGCAAGACCATTACCACCAAACTCTTTCGCATCAGTATTCAGTACGACATCATAAGAGCCGGTTGGCACAAGAAAACCATAATCGACAAAAGAACGTATAGGATTGAAATTAAACACGAAGATAAGGTCCCCTCTACTGAATGCAAGTATCTGGTCTCCGTCATTATGCCATATCTCTTTTATTGGCTTGTTTTGAATATTCCTGATACTCTTTATTACTTTAAGCATTTCCTTGTCGAAATCTCCAAGATAATGGTAATCAAGCTCTTTATTGTCAACAAGATTCCATTGACGGCGGGCATATTTATGACTCCACCCGTTACCTTCACGCGGGAAATCAATCCATTCGGGATGACCGAACTCATTTCCCATAAAATTCAAATATCCGCCATTCATTGCTGCGGCTGTAACCAGACGGATAATCTTATGCAAGGCCATACCACGATGAACGACATCATTTTCATCTCCCTTTTTAAAATGCCAATACATATCGGCATCTATCAAACGGAATATTATCGTTTTATCTCCTACCAAAGCCTGATCATGACTCTCACAATAACTTATCGTCTTTTCATCCCGACGCCGGTTCTTCACCTCCCAGAAAATAGAGCTCGGCTTCCAATCCTCGTCTTTAAGTCCTTTGATAGTCTTTATCCAATAATCAGGGATATTCATCGCCATACGATAGTCAAATCCGTAACCTCCATCTTCAAACTTTGCCGCAAGTCCGGGCATACCACTGACCTCTTCAGCAATGGTTATTGCATTGGGATTGACTTCATGTATCAACTTATTCGCAAGGGTCAGATAACATATAGCATTGTCATCTTGCCCGCCATTGAAATAATCTCCGTATCCGCAGAATGCCTCGCCGAGTCCATGACTGTAATACAACATAGAGGTAACACCGTCAAAACGGAACCCATCAAAATGATACTCTTCAAGCCAGTACTTGCAGTTTGACAACAAGAAGTGAATTACCTCGTCCTTACCGTAATCGAAACAAAGGCTATCCCACGCCGGATGTTCATGCCGATCACTGGCATAAAAGAACTGATTTGGGTCTCCCGCCAGATTACCAAGCCCTTCAACTTCATTCTTTACGGCATGTGAGTGTACAATGTCCATAATCACTGCCACCCCATTTTTATGGGCGGTATCTATCAACTCTTTCAAATCCTCCGGAGTACCGAAACGGCTTGACGGAGCAAAGAAGGAACTAACATGATATCCGAACGAGCCATAATAAGGATGCTCTTGTATCGCCATAATCTGAATACAATTATATCCATCCTCTATTACCCGTGGCAACACATTCTCCATAAACTCCCTATAAGTACCGACAACTTCCTTGTCTTGCGACATTCCGACATGACACTCATATATAAGAAGAGGAGATTTTTTAGGCTTAAATTTCTTCTTACAAAACTCATACGGCTTATCCGGATTCCAAACCTGAGCAGAAAAAATCTTTGTCTTATCGTCTTGTACAACACGACGGCACCAAGCCGGAATGCGTTCACCCTCTCCCCCATTCCATTTGACTTTCATTTTATAGAGGTCACCATGCCGTAAAGCTTTATTACTGAGTTTCAATTCCCAGTTGCCAGTTCCCTCTATTCTGGTCATCTTGTATTTCGGATCTTCCCGCCAACCGTTAAAATCACCAATCAGATATATCTCGGTCGCATTAGGTGCCCACTCACGAAAAACCCATCCCCGAGCTTGTTTGTGTAAACCAAAATAGAGATGACCATCAGCAAAATCAGATAGTGTCTTCTTGCCGTTCTTCGTCAATAGTCCGATCTTCCACAATGCATGTTTATGCCGCCCGCAGATTGCGTCTTCGTATGGTTCAAGCCATGAATCGTTCTTCACCAAACCTATATGTTCCGGTTTAGCTTCAAACTGATTTCGACTGCCAATAAGCTTTTTGACACCTGTCTTTTTCATCATTAGTATTAGTTTAATCTTTCTTGTTAATACGATTTCATGCCAATACTTTAAATATGGCTTTTCTTATTTCAGGCTCAGAAGATACGCATGGCGCATGACCATCCTGCGGGAAAAATACAGCGAACATCCCGGGATGACAAGTCACATAGCTTTCGGCTGGCAGACCTGGTATCTTTGTTATATCCTTTTCTGAGTTGTATTCCGCTTCCGGTAAGTTTACCAATGGAGTGTAACCGAAAGTTTCCGATGCAGACAGGGGAATCTGTATATCTATCATCTTATTGTGAGTCTCCAGCACAGCCTCGTCCGGGGTCTTGCCTTTTGCCGTGGTTATATTAACAAAAAGGTCTGCCCCTTTTATCTGATACTTACCATTTTCCATTGAACTTATATCGTTATTGGCCAGGAAATCTACAACATCCTTAAACAATGGGTTCAAAGATTCATATTTGCTCAAATTGTCAAGTGTGTCTATTATCATAACTAAAAATGTTTAAATTATTAATATCGTGTTTGTTAAAACAATATATTTATTTGCCTATTTGCTTACGCCCGCGTATATATCGGCCTCTTTCGGTAACATTACCATTTCTGTCTTTCTGTATATACGGGCCATCCTTACGGTCATCAACATAAGTCCCCTCAAACCTGTTGCCGTCTTTATCTTCCTCTATTGCCTGGCCATGACGCTTTCCTGCCTTAAAAGTACCTTTAAACTTCCAGCCGTCCGCATATCTTGCCACACCTGGACCGTCTATCATCCCGTCTTTAAAATGACCTTCAAAGACATCCCCGTTTTTCATCGTCAGTTTACCGGTACCATTCGGCTTATCTCCTTTCCACTCACCGACATAAGTATTTCCGTTTTTCCACACAAGAGTACCTTGCCCTTGTTTATCTCCCTCAAAGAAAAGGCCGGTGTATCGGTCGCCGTTGGCATATTTAAAAATACCCGTTCCGGTGCGCTCACCTTCCACGTAATCACCTTCGTAAATGTCACCATTCTTGAATTTATAGATGCCTTTTCCGTTTTGGATGTCATTCTTCCATTGACCGATATACACATCTCCATCCGCATAACGGAACGTCCCACGTCCGGTACGCTGATTGTCAACCCACTGCCCGTCGTAAACGGAGCCGTCGCCCCAGTCAAATACTCCGCGGCCGTTTTTCTTGTCATCAACCCAGTCTCCTTTATAAAAAGCGCCACCGGCGAATGTATATGTACCCTTACCGGTACGACGATCCTGTTTCCAATCGCCGTCATACTTATCTCCGTTATAGTAATACATCACTCCGTGTCCCTGCTGATAGTCACGAAACCACAAACCTACATATTTATTGTTATTCGCGAAATAATAAGTACCCTGTCCATGTTGCTGATCCTGAAACCACTGACCTTCATATTTCTCACCGTCAAAAAAAGTATAAATACCGTATCCTTGGCGCTTGCCTTTCACGTAATTGCCTTCATACCAATTGCCGTTCTTATACTTTGTCTTACCTTTTCCCTGCGGTTTACCGCCAACCATTTCCCCGTTATACTCTCCACCGTCTTTTGTAACACATGTGCCAAGAGTGAGTTTCTGCCCATATACGGATGAAGACAACAACAATATGAATATAGATATTAAATGATATTTCAACTTATTATGATATTTTTTGTTACAATGCCAAAATTAATAAAAAAAAAACAGGTGGCAAAAAAGATTAGATTTTTTAACGGAATATATACATATAATTTATAACTTTGCAGTGTTTACTATAACAAACGCCTAATGACTGGCGTCAACAACATAAAGAACAAGCATATAAACGAAACATGAAATTCATAGGAATAATACCGGCCAGATACGCTTCCACAAGATTTCCGGGCAAGCCCTTGGCTACGTTGGGCGGAATGCCGGTCATAGAGCGAGTGTACAAGCAAGTTTCTGCTGTACTCGAACATGCGTGCGTGGCTACCGACGACGAGCGGATATACAATGCGGTAACGGCTTTCGGCGGTAATGCCGTCATGACATCGGAACACCACAAAAGCGGAACGGACCGTGTGGAAGAGGCCGTTTCTAAAATAAACGGAGATTTCGACGTTGTAATAAACATCCAAGGCGACGAGCCATTTATACAGAAATCGCAAATAGAGACCGTATGCCGATGCTTCGATGATCCTCAAACACAAATAGCGACATTGGGCAAATACTTCGGGAATGACATGGAAGCGATATCCAACCCCAACACTCCCAAAATAGTGACCGACACCAATGGATATGCCATGTATTTCAGCCGCAGTATTATCCCTTTTGTCAGAGGATGCTCAAAAGAGAAATGGCACACGGCATTCCCATATCTGAAACACATCGGACTATACGCATATCGCCGTGAAGTTCTTGCCGAAATAACCCAACTGCCACAAAGCACACTTGAAGTAGCCGAGAGCTTGGAACAGTTGCGATGGCTCCAAAACGGATATAATATAAAAGTAGGACTTACAGACGTAGAGACCATTGGTATCGATACGCCTGAAGACCTTCAACGTGCCGAGAAGTTCCTAAAATCCATACAAGACAAATAAACGGAAGATGCCAAACGATTTTTTCAGATTTAAGCACTTCACCATATTTCAAAACCGGTGTGCCATGAAAGTGGGTACCGACGGGACCTTGCTTGGAGCATGGGCCGAAATACCGAAAACGCTCCATGCCCGCATTCTCGATATCGGAACAGGAACGGGCCTTATAGCCATTATGATGGCGCAACGCGCCCCACATGCCAACATAACAGGCATTGACATAGACGCTGAGGCAGCGGCACAGGCCAAAGAAAACGCTTCCGGCTCACCATGCGCCGACAGAATACAAATAGACAATATCGCCCTGCAAAGCATCGGAAACGAGAAATTTGACAGCATAGTATGCAACCCGCCCTATTTCAATAATTCGCTAAAATGCCCCGACAGGCAGCGCACGATTGCCCGGCATACATCGGAACTGACATTCGGACAACTTATGTCGACAGCATTCAGGCTGTTGAAAGACACAGGGAACATATCCGTTATCATTCCATCAGACTGCAGACTTGACATGGATTCTGCGGCGGCTTTGGCTGGGCTGCATCCCAAGCGTGTGTGTTCCGTGAAGACAGCCCCCGCAAAACCACCCAAACGTATGCTTCTGTCATATGCCAAACGCCGGTACGAAACGATTGAAAATGATACTATTGTAATTGGAGACGATAAATACAAAACGATTCTAAAAGATTTTTATCTCGCTTTATAAATAGACAAACCACTACGCTTGTTAACTAAAAGTATCACATTATTACTTGTATTTAACCGCCATTTCGTGTATATTACCAGAATAGTATTTCCTTAATTAATCTAATATTCACATATTGCGCCATATCCAACTTATTAGATAGACGTATAATATCATAAACATACTAAATCAATATAAGATAAAACTTTTCGAATTAAAAATATTGAAAAAGATTTGGTCAAATAAAAATAATTTAATACCTTTGCACCCGCAAAACGAGAAGCGCTTGTAGCTCAGTTGGTAGAGCACCTGACTCTTAATCAGGGTGTCCAGGGTTCGAGCCCCTGCAGGCGTACTTCTCATAATGCCGTAAGAATAATTGCGCTTGTAGCTCAGTTGGTAGAGCACCTGACTCTTAATCAGGGTGTCCAGGGTTCGAGCCCCTGCAGGCGTACATAAAAAATTATAGACAACACAAGCCATTTATAAATGACTTGTGTTTATTTTTTCATATTGCCCTACAGATATTGTGGGGTCTGTCCAAAAACCGGGTCAGTCCAAAAACCCTGTTGGTATGTTAAATTTACCCTGTTAGTTTGCATAATCTAAAAATAAAGAATGGTATATCTCCAACTCCCCTAAA